>OHAE01001475.1_pt1 | contig 17287 bp, 16 predicted proteins | sample 1577061 | NCBI WGS metagenome assembly OHAE01 (sample SAMEA3541535, study PRJEB24748) | human gut metagenome | biome: human gut; feature: human-associated habitat; material: faeces | place: China | collected 2012
TCACTAAGGATGTTCCTCCGTATGCTGTTGTTGGAGGAGTCCCGGCCAAATTAATTAAATATAGGATAGAACCTTCAAAAATCAAGTCTTATTTACAGTCCGACTGGTATAACTTACCACCAAATGATGCCTATAGATTGATGTCCGGACAACAATAAATTCACAAAATATAGAAAACATGCAATTCTTAGCCATCCTCCTAACCGTCTTCAACCGTAAGGCGAAAACCCTGCAATGCCTGCAAAAACTATACGCTCAACTTCCGATAGAAGGATACACCGTAGACGTCTACTTGACAGATGACAGATGCACCGACGGGACTCCCGAAGCTGTCAAAGAGCAATTCCCTGATGTCAACATCCTTCATGCGGATGGGAATCTGTTTTGGAACAGAGGAATGTATAGGGCTTGGAGCAAGGCTGCCGAGACAAAAGACTATGATTTCTATATGTGGCTGAATGATGATACTACCATTTATCCGGATGCATTAAGCGTTTTATTACAAATATCAAGAGCTTACGAAGATAAATGTATTGTTGTGGGAATGACCTGTGCCGTAGGAAATCAGGCTATTATCACTTATGGAGGAAGAACAGAGAAGAAAGGATTAATGCATCCATCGGATCAGGCACAACAGTGTGATTTCTTTAACGGTAATATTGTATTGTTCCCTAAAAGCGTTTTCGAAAAAGTAGGAATGAACGATTATCGTTTCCGGCATGCTTTAGGGGATTTTGATTATGGTATGCGTGCAAGGAAATTGGGAGTACAGGCGATTGTTGCTCCGGGTATTTTGGGAGAGTGTGACGGGCATGATTCACTACCCGTATGGTGCAATCCTAAGAAGTCTTTCAATAAGCGGTGGAAAGCTTTTCGCTCACCATTGGGGCACAATCCGGAAGAGTTTTTCATATACGAAAACCGCCACCACGGGATTGTGATGGCGTGTTTCCACTATTTTACCAATCATCTACGGGTAGTGTGTCCGTGGATATGGAGAAAGGATTAATTAGGTTTTAGTTCTCCATAAATAAAAATAGTCATCAAGACATTAAAAAAAACAACCTGATGTTTTTTTCAATCAACCCGATGTTTTTTAAAATCAACCTATATGTTTTTTAAAAACATAAGGGTGATTGAAAACAAACATTAAGGTGTTTTTTTAAAACATCGGGTGCGGCATTTGTGAGTTAGCGTCCAAAAATGACGTCTTAAAACTATAAAAATAAATTCAGACCTTCGTAGCTGTAACTAAAAATGTAATAATATGTATAGCAGCAACGATTTCGAGCGACTTTTTATCCGCTATAAGGCGGAAGCGGTGCCTAAGGGTGAACCTATTTTATCTTTCTGTAATAGAAATTACGTTCCGTATAACCTGTTTGAAAAATGGTACAAGGATACCCGTCACAAATTAGTGCCTGTCCAAGTGGACGGTCTTCCTTCTGGGAAGGCGTCTGTTGTGGAGGAATCTCCTTCGGATCCCAAGGTGATGTTGGATTCCGTCCGCATTATGGTGGATATCCGCATGAGCAACGGGATACATATTCAGCAACGCGATTTAGACTTCGATGGTTTGAAACGTCTGGTCGGGAAGTTGGAGGTTTTATGCTGAGCGTAACCGGCCTGAACCGATTCTATTATTTGCGTGGCTTCCACGATATGCGTTGTAAATATGAACGTGTATTGTCTATTATACATCAGCAATTAGACCGTGAGCCCACAGACGGCGATGTTTTTATAGTCATGTCCAAAGACCATAGGCTGATACGGCTGTTCAGTTATGACAGCCGTTCTTACAGCCTTTATGAGAAACGTTTTGTCCCTGGATATAAGTTTATGCATGTCGAGTTTGAAAATGACTTGCCTGTGCATAAAATCAACTGGGAAGACGTTGTGCTGTTATTGGAAAGTCCTGTTATTAAAAGGTTGAATATCAGATAAATAATAGTATATTTTCTTGTTTGTGTCATTGTTTTTTCGTATTTTTATAGTGTGATAAGTAATGGATATGGACAAGGACGAACGCAATAGAATATTAACTTCATCAAAGCTGCTAAAGGCCCGCGAGGATTCTCCGGAGCCTTGGGTGGACCCATATTCAGATATGTCAAGTGACGAAAAATCAAAATTGTTATGTGAGCTCATGGCCATACATCTTCGCGATGAAAAGCGCAATGAGGAACTAATGGGTAAGATTGATGAGCTTCTTGAGGGGAACAGACAGATATCCGACCTGAAAGCTATGCTCTTAGAATTAGAGAATCGGGACAAGGCCAAAGATGCCCTGATAGAAAATCAGTCTAAAAAGATAACTTCTTTGGAAGAGGTTATCCGGCTGAATAATGAGCATACTTACGGGAGCAAGAGTCAGAAACGCAAGCCCAAGAAAACAGAGGACGATGACCATACCAAAAACAAGGATGATTTTGACGGGACACAAGTTCCTTTGGGAAACAGCTCTGCGTCTTCTAAGCAAGCCTCGGACAATCCGGCTGTGGATTCGGAAGCGAAAGCGAAAGAAATCCGGCTGTACAGGCAAGGCAAAGAATACCGCACGATGACAGCCGACAAATCAATCAGCCATGAATGTGATATTACAAAATTACCTGAAGGTGCCATTATAATAAAACGTACGCGTCGGTATTCCTACGAGCAGGTAAGCAGTATAATAGAGCATGATTATGAGGTAATCCGCTACAAGACGGCTGACGGAATCATCCGTGACGGATACTTTCCTCTTGATGGCGCACCGGAAATAATGGATGTCGTACCCGGCACTCACGCATCGAGTACCTTTATGGCTTATCTTGCTTTCAACAAATATGTTCTTGACACCCCTCTGTACAGGGAGATTTCACGTATTCTTGACGAGGATATGCGCCTAAGCCGCATGACACTGACCAATTGGCTTGAGAAAGGCTCGTTTCATATCAACAAACTGATAGGTTTCTTGAAAGACCGTTGCCTTGAGAAAGATGCAATCGTAAATTGTGACGAGACTTGGTGCAAGGTTAAAGTCGCATCCACTTACAGGAAAAGATATATATGGTGTCTTGTCAACAAGTCGGAGAAGATTGTCATCTATTACTATGAGGATGGTTCCAGAGGTCGTGACGTATTGCGTCATATACTTGGTGACCATGCGATAAAATCGTTACAGTCAGACGGCTATAACGTCTATATGTATCTTGATGACAACCTGATAGACATTGAGCATGTTTGTTGCATGGCGCATGCCAGGGCAAAGTTCAAATACGCCTTTGACCAGGGCGGGGACATTGACGCTTCTTTCTTCCTTGACGGCATAGGTGAGCTTTATGGATTGGAGGCGGAATATGAAAAGGGTCGTTTGTCAGCGGAACAGATACAGATCTGCCGTAACAATCTTAAGACCAAAGAAATCATCATCCGTCTGCGCGGTAAACTTGACGCATTGTTGAGTGAGAGTCATCCTCCACGGGGTGAACTGATGGAAAAGGCTGTTCGTTATCTGAATACTTTCTGGCTACAGCTCTTTGCATACACCAATGACGGTTCATACAACATCGACAATTCCATTGCAGAACGTTTCATCCGTCCTTTAGCCGGAGAACGTAAGAACTCGTTGTTTTTCGGAAGCGGCAAGATGGCTGGCGTATCAGCCGCATACCATACCATCATATCCACCTGCAAGATGCAGGGTGTTCCTGCATTGCAATACCTGAAGGAATTCTTCAAACAGATAGTACTCGGACGCACCGATTATGAAAATTTATTGCCGATGACTATCGGAATTACCAATAAGAAACATTAAAATACAATCCAAATTTTGACATTATTTATAAGGAAACCGCTGAAAGGCGGCTTTCCATATGGGACACGTCAAAATTGGATGCTAACCATTTGTGACACTTGTGACACCTACTTTCAAACCTTATATATACATAGTAATAATATAAGTGATATATATACATATACTTATTATATATATACTATATAAAGTTAAGAAACAGGTGTCACAAGTGTCACAAATGCCGCACCGAAATTAATCGTCGAATGGAAGAGGCTTATTTTCAGGCGTTTGAAAAATACGGGACACATCTCTCCAACCGGCCATTTCTTCCGGTGTCAGCTGAACGATCCGAAAACCACGTCCGTTATGAACACGCATACGCGGAAATTCAAGCCTCTCCATTGCACGGAGCAAGAGGATTCTATCTGGGAGGATGTCAAAACTGAACGCTAACTGAAAAGCGTGACAGTGTGACAGCGTGACACGTACTTTCGGACAATTATATATACTATATATAGTAGTGTATATATACTGCTTTACTATTACATATAATACTAATAAAACCACTGTCACAGTGTCACAGTGTCACACAATAGAGACCTATAAAAGAAGTTCCGTCTCCTCGGGAGGTACACGAATCAGCCCTACAGACCGATAGGAGGCGATTTCATCGGATGTGAGCACTACAACACGAAAACCGCGATAGCTCTGGGTGTGTATCAGCTCATAACCGAGTTTGCGTATGGGATAGTTAATTTTTGTTTTAGAAAGATTATATTTGATAACGCTCCGATGCGTTCCATGATTTCCGCATTGGAGATGAAAATACCGTCTCTCCCGGTTTAGTAAGAGGGAATCTTATCATGGTAAAAACCACCTATGAAATTCACGAGGGAAAAATACCCGAAATGCTGGAATGGACATTAAAAAGTATACGACTCCGAGAAAGGCGAATTGGAAGTAAGCAAGCCGTTTATGGAAAGAGATTTATAAGGAGAAAAACAGCAATAACAGAAACACGATTAAATATCAGCAATAATGGCAAACAGGCAAGATTTAAAGCAGCAGAGACAAAAGGTTTATCGAAAATAAATCATAAACGATATAAAATTCATCTGAGATGGGAAAAATAATATCTGTTGTAATTCCAACATTAAATATAATAGCAACCCTGGAGCATTAGCGTGAACAAATTCGGAGGAATGAAGAAAAAGTAGAATTAATTGTTTGCAATAACGGTTCTTCTGATAATACGGTCCAGGTATTAACCGATTATCATGATAAAAACGATTTTTATGAAAATGCAGACAAATTAGCAAGTACCAATATTCCATAAAGAGAAAAAATTACATTTATCTAATTGTTTATCTTTTTCCTGCTTTCATATACGATTGGGGCAGATACTTCTTTAGAAAAAAGATTAATTAAATAACTACAAAGCAATAAAAATATGAAAAGGGATGAATTAGCCCCTATTGTTGTTTTCGGATTCATACGACTTGATACTTTACAACAAGTAATTAAAGCATTACAAAACAACTTTCTAGCTCTTAATAGTGACCTTATAATATTCATAGATGGTCCTAGAAATAAGAATGATGAAATTAAAGTACAAAACGTAAGAAAATATTGTGAAACTATTTCCGGTTTTAAATCAGTATCGCTTCATATTAGTGAAAAAAATAAAGGATTGGATCCTTCTGTTATTGAGGGGATAACTCAAATCATATCGAAATATGGAAAAGTTATCGCAGTAGAAGATGACATTGTTACTACTCCTAACTTCTTAAATTATATGAATCAGGCTTTGGACTTTTACCGGAATAATCCGAAAATTATGCAAATCGGAGCATACGGATTAAAAATAAAGAAACCATCTGAATGTATTAAAGATACTTATATTTATCAAAGGCACTGTTCTTGGGGCTGGGCTACATGGCTTGACAGATGGGAAAGCATAGACTGGCAAATAAAAGATTGGGGATTATTTTCAAAAGATAAAAAACGAATAGCTCAATTTAATAGAAATGGTAGTGATATGTTTTCTATGCTAAAACAATGTATGGAAGGAGGTAATATGTGGGATATTAGAGTTTCTTATAATTTATTTGTCCAGAATAAATACGTAGTATATCCATTTCTATCTAAAGTTTACAATGTGGGATATAGAGCTGATGCTATTCATTGTAAAGATACCTATAACCGTTTTAAAATAGATTTAGATAATAAATTGGATAAAGATTTCTCTTTTGAAGAAAAAATGATTGAAAATTCTAAAATACATAGACAAGTTTATCACTACCACAGCTTAATGCTACGTTGTTATTCTGTATTTAGAAGAATATTAAGTTCTATCTCTAGTTATAAACATATTATAAATAAGGTATGTTGAACAACCCTATTTATAATATATTTATTATAGCTCAAAAACATTCATTTTACACTCTTCACAAAACTCAACCTAGTCCCTGATAGAAATAAATTGTTTTTTCTATATCATTAGTAGGAATACCAATATGTTACACTCCCGTAATTTATCTCTTACATTCATCTAGATACTTATTAAAATTAGTTCACTTCACTAAATACGATTCCTAAATTCATCAGGTAATGCAGGCATTGCACCGTTCTGAGTGCAGATATAGGCGGAGACGTCCACGGCCAACCGATGTGCTTCCGATACGCTTTTTCCGGCAAGAAGGGCGGCTATGAATGCAGCAGTGAATGAATCACCGGCACCCACAGTATCGGCTACTTCTACTTTCGGAGTCTCTACAAATGAGACATGACCGGGAGTAAAAACGTAACTTCCATTGACTCCACACGTCAGGATAAGCATCTTTAAATCATATTTTGCCAACATAATCCAACATTTATCCTGAAGATCAATACCTGGAAAGCCAAACAGACGGCTGACCGTAATAAGTTCTTCATCGTTTATCTTCAGAATATTACATTTCTCAAAGGAATTTTGCAATGTTTCTTTATTAAAAAATCCCTGACGAAGATTGATGTCGGAAATCTTATATCGTCCTTCTTCTTCGGGTATAAGATCCAGAAAGCGATTGATCGTTCGGGCGGAAACAACATTCCGTTGTGCCAACGATCCGAAACAGACGGCACGCACTTGAGGAGCCAATTTTTCCAAATTCGGAGTGAAAGGAATATTATCCCAAGCCACATTTTCTTTAATTTCATAACAGGGAATTCCGGCTGCATCCAAAGTAACTTGTACCGTTCCCGTAGGATAAGGCACTCTTTCCAGTAAATAACGCACTCCCTTTCTGTCGAAGTTGTCTTGTATTTCTTCACCCAATTTATCTTCACCAATTGCGCTGACAGCCAAGCTGTCATATCCGAACTGTGACATGTGATAGGCAAAATTTGCAGGTGCTCCGCCAAGTTTCTTTCCTTCAGGAAGAATATCCCACAGGGCTTCTCCCATACCAATGATTATTCCATTCTGATTTTCCATCATATTATTATTAAGATTCCAAATATTCCGCATTTTTTATCCGCGATCCCCAAAGGGCATAATACAGCATCACTAACTCACAAACGACAATAAGCATCCAAGTCCATTGCCAAGAACCCATGACATCGGCCAGTATCCCTTGCAGTAAAGGGAAGACCGCACCACCAAATACTCCCATCATAAATACTCCGGAAGCTTTCGACGTGTATTTCTTCAATCCTTTAATAGCAAGTGTAAAAATACATCCCCACATCACAGAATGACATAATCCGACTGAGACCAATACCCAAAGATTATTGGTAAAGATGGCGATCAATGTAAGCAAGGTCGCAATAATTGTTGTCACCGTCAATTGTATGCGGGGAGAAATGTTATTGAACAATCCTGAAATGATTCGTCCGACCATCAATCCACCCCAATATAGAGTTGCATACAGAGCAGGAGAGGGACCATCTGCTCCGGCCATCTCCATTGCATGCAGATTGACGTTGACGCCAATGGAAACTTCTGCACCGACATAGAAGAAGATAGCAATCACTCCCAATTTGAGATGCCGGAATGACCAGATGCTACGCTCCAATTTCTCACCGTGTTCCGTTCGTGTTCCTTGTATATCCGGCAAATGAAGACGGGCTGTAATAAGAGCGGTCACAGCAACACAAGCGGCAATAGCGATAAAAGGTATCATAAGTTGCCCTGCGCGCACATTTTCCATAGCTACACCCGCAAACATGACTCCTGTAACGAAAAACGGAGCGATAGTAGTACCGAATGAATTAACAGCGCAAACAATATTCATTCGTTGTACCGGCTGGGTATTTCTCAAATCGTATGCTGCTACATAAGGGTTGATTACTACCTGCAACAATGCGGCAGATGTACCCATCAGATAAGAGCCCAACAAGAATATAAAGAATCCGTAAGGAATGGAGTCGGATGCAATCCGAAGAGCCAGATTCTCATAATTTACAGCAAACCAAGAGGAAAGAAAATACATCAGCAAACCACCTACCATGACCGACATTGCCCTGAGCAGCGTCTTTTTATATCCGACAGTATTAATCCACTTTCCTCCTAAAGTACTGTTGAGCAAATATCCTAAAAAGAAAAAGAAAGAAATAAGGGTGGTAAATGTATTTTTCAAGCCTTCCGCATGATCCAGAAAAGCCATTTTCAGAGGTCCCTGACACTGCCCGTTGACAGTGGTCAGAAATCCTACGATGAAATATATAAAGGTAAGAACCAGAAACGGGCCTATACCATTACTTTTTTGTTGTGTTATCATGGATGTGCTGCTTTAAATAGACTCCAATACCGTAAATATACCTTTTTGTTTAATATCCTCCACCATTCGAAGATAAACTTTAACAAAATCATTTGCGGCTTTCAGGTTAGTACTTTGGAAAGCAGACATACCCAGAAAATCAACAGGATCATTACTATCTATTAATTTCAGATCTTCGGCCGTCAGCCATGGATCGTTTATTTCAAAAGCAACTCCTTTATCATCTGTTTTATATTTCAGATAATGGCGATAAGCCGCCATCGAGAAAGCAACACGAGTGAAATCCGCTTTATCACGAATCATCTTTATCAGATTGGGCATGACATAAACCGGATATTTGGATACCCCGTCAAAACAGAGACGTGCCAATTGATCACTAACAGAACGATTGGCAAAACGCTCGATCAATGTTTGTTTATATAACTCAAGGTCTGTATTCCCCGGAACCGGAACATAGGGAGTGATATCTTTATCCATGAATGTACGCAAAAAGTGTACAAAACGTTCATCATGCATCGCTTCATCCACTTTACGGTAACCGCTGAGAAAAGCAGGATAGGAAAGTAAGGTATGGGATGCATTCAACAAGCTCAGTTTCATATTTTCATAAGCGGTCACATCATCGGTAAATTCTACTCCGACAGTCTCCCATGCAGGACGTCCGGCTATGAAATTATCTTCAATCACCCATTGTATGAAATCTTCACTATAAACAGGCGCTTCATCTTGTGTTCCGTTCTTTTCATTCAGGAGAATGACATCTTCCGGACGAGTAGCAGGAGTGATGCGATCCACCATACTGTTCGGAAAAGTCACATTCTGTTCCACCCATTCAGCTAATTCTTTGTCTTGAGCTGTAATAAAAGTTGTGAATGCCTTTTTTGCCGTATTACCGTTATGTTGAAGATTATCACATGAAAGTAAGGTAATAGGACCATTGCCCGCTTCTTTACGACGGCGCAATCCTTCGGTGATAAAACCGAATACGGTCTTAGGAGTATGAGGGTTGGTAATATCATGCTTCACATTATTCTCATCCAACATGAATTCACCGGAAGTCTTATCTATATTGTATCCACCTTCGGTAATAGTCATCGTAATAATCTTAATATCCTTATCCGCTATTTTATCAATCACAGCTTTCGGATTTTCCACTCCCCAGATTAACTCTACCAAAGAACCGATGCAATAGACTTCGTCCTTGCCGTCACGTCCGCATACAGTCAATGTATAAATATTATCTTGCTTTTTTAATGCTTTATACAAACGTTCATCACCGGGAAGTAGCATGACACCACAGATTCCCCAGTTTTGCTGAGTTGTATCCGCCAATAATCTATTAGTGTAAAATTCTTCATGCGCACGATGGAAATTGCCTACACCAATGTGCATAATACCTGTTTTAACTTGTTCCCGAATGTAATCGAAAGAAATAACTTGTGTTTTCATGATCCTAAATGTTTTAAATGGTATTTTATCTGTTCTTCTATGGTCACAAATTTAAATGGAGAGAAAATAAAAAAACAGTTTTTCTTTGATTGTTTACCTGCAAACGTTCCCGCAAACGTTCCCAAAATCTGCAAACGTTCCCATTTTTTGTTGAATTAGAAATAAAAGCCTATATTTGTCATTACTAAAGATCCCGGTCCCTTATGAAATACGTGACTATAAAAGATATTGCAAAATACTTGTCTATTTCTACATCTACAGTGTCACGTGCACTTGCAGATGATAAAAATATCCGTAAAGAAACGAAAGAAAAAGTTTTGGAAACAGCTAAGTTGTTAGGATACAGCCCTAACCCTGTAGCTACGAATCTTAAATACGGAAGAACAAACACTGTGGGTGTCATTGTGCCGGAAATGATTACACCGTTTGCTTCACAGGTAATAGAAGGAATTCAAAACGTGTTGTATGCGAAAGGATTAAAGGTGATTATAGCCCAATCAAACGAAAACCCCAAAACGGAAAGGGATAATCTCCAAATGATGGAACGTTTCATGGTAGATGGTATTATTATCTGCCTATGTCATCAAACTGAAAATAAGGAGGAGTATATGCGTATCCGGGAAAAAACGCCAATGGTCTTCTATGACCGGATACCGGTTGGTATGGATGTTTCTCAGGTTATAGTTGACGATTACATCAAATCCTTTTTCATGGTTGAGCATCTGATTCGCAACGGACGCAGGCACATTGTGCATTTGCAAGGACCTTCTTATATTCATAATTCAATGGAACGGGTTAAAGGCTACAAAGATGCTTTGGAAAAGTTCAGGATTCCTTATGATACTTCACTACTTATAAAAACAGGCGTAACAATAGAAGCAGGGCGACAGGCAGCCGAGCAACTGTTGAACACTGAAACTCAATTTGACTCCATATTTGCATTTACCGACACACAAGCCATCGGTGCCATGAATTACCTACGTGGACAAGGTATAAAGATTCCTCAGGACGTTGCCATTGCAAGTTTTTCAGGAACTATTCTATCAACAATCGTTTATCCTCAGCTTACTACAGTTGAACAACCCCTCATCGAAATGGGAGAAAAAGCAGCGGAACTGATTTACGAAAAAATAAATAATCCCGATGCTCCCAACCAAACGATTGTATTAAATGCCGAAATCAAATTACGGGCATCGACCGAAGTCTGAAAAAATTAAAACATTTCCAATAATCTATCCTAAATATTCTTCCTGATAATAAGACTTTACTATATTTGTCGGCAGTTTAAATACAAACAATATATGACGGACTATTATAAAAGAAGGATTATAGAGGTAGAAAAGAGACTTGGATTTTTGTATATACCGACAAAACTGCGTTACAATCTGCCGATACAGGGTGATCAGGTAGCAATCCGATTTGAAGGAAATGAATGGTCACTACGTTATAATTCAACTTACAACCGGATTTTCGGACTTACCGAATTTTACAGGAACCAAGACATCAATAATGGCGATTTTCTGCAGCTATGTATTAATAACGGTGCACTGGAAATATCCAAATACATTGATAGCTACAGCCATACACAAGAAGAAGAAAACTGTGAAACATTTGATATTTCAGGATTGAGCTCCAATGCAAAAGGTAATATAGCAGAGGACAGAGTAAAAGAGTTTATACTATTATACGGACAAGGGTTATTAAATGTCTACAAACCTGTTATCGATAAAGATGGTGTGGACTTGATTGTTCTGCAATCCGGTATTTTTCATCCGGTACATATTCAGGTAAAATCACGATATAATGTGACGGCGGACGGACAAATGATACTGACGATTAACGGAAATACTTTCCAACCGCATTACAGCTTTTACATCGTAGCGGTGTCCTTTAATAAGCAAACGCTGGAAATAGACAATAAAATTTTATTTATCCCTTCTGAAATAGTAGAAGAAAAGGCAATCAGATTAACCAACGGGAACCTGCGTATTGTGGCTTGTCTACAGAATGGCAGCCAAAATCAGTGGTGTCCTTATATTATTTCCAAAGCACAACTTGCAGAGAAAATTATCGAAGCGATAAGTGAAATGAATAAATACTATAGATAAATAGAAAACTAAAAAAGCATCTCCAAGATCCGAAGATCCCAAAGATGCTTTTACAGAGATATAACTAACCTACTACACTACATTCGTTTTTCTACTACATCCCAATCAATGATTTCCCATAAACGGTTGATATGATCGGCACGACGGTTCTGATAGTCCAGATAATAAGCATGTTCCCAAACATCAAAACCCAAAAGTGGTTTATAGCCATGACGAACCGGATTACTACCGTTAGGCTCTTTCGTAATCACCAATTTGCCATCTTTGCCTACTGAAAGCCATGCCCATCCCGAACCGAACAAGCCGACTGCAGCAGCATCAAATTCTTTTTTGAAATTCTCGAAACTACCGAAATCACGTTTGATGGCTTCTGCCAATTTACCTTTCGGCTCTTTGGAAGATTGCTTCGGAGTGAACTGAAGGAAATAAAGCGTGTGATTGAGCACTTGTCCGGCATTGTTAAAGATAGCACCGTCCGGAGCTGTAGCAACAATCACTTCCAGCGGTTTTCCTTCAAACTCTGTTCCGGGAACAAGATTATTTAAATTATTCACATAAGTCTGTAAATGTTTTCCGTAATGGTAATCTATCGTTTCTTTGCTGATTACCGGTTCCAATGCATCATGTGCATAAGGAAGCTTTGGCATTTCGTAAGTCATATTGATAAGTATTAAAGACATTAATAATGTTTTCATTTTTCAGGAGCTTTTATGATTAAACTTCTGAATATATAACAGATGCCGGCACCGATTTGTTCAGCAGAAATAATAACTTATCAAATATTATTTTTATAATTCTTCGTAGAGAGTATCAAAAATTTCACGTAGTCGTACCTTATCTTTAATAATGGAACGGAATTCCGTCAATTTACGGGCGTTATCCGAATCCGGTATCCATAATTTCAGATACCCACCTTCAGCATATTTATTCTGCAAATGTTCCAAAAAACGTACGTATTGCCATTCTTTATCCTTCAAAGGATAATGTTCGCGGCCATATTGTACGGTACGACGCAAGGTGACGACAGGATCAATGATACGATCTGCTTCTGCAACAATCTTACCGTATATCGTTCGGGGTTCATGATCTGCCGATGCACGATGATCTTCCACAGCTTCTTTCATAATAAGAATTTGCTCCTCCGTAAACCATTCTTTTAAACGGGAATCGTCGGTTAAGATCTTTCCGGAAGCCAAATGATGAAATTCCCTTCCTTCCACCAATCCTGTATCATGATAAGCCGCAATTACATAAACCATATTCATATCTACTTCATAATGGGAAGCAAGCGTTAAGCTCTCCTGAATAACGGTTTGCACATGATTCAAATTGTGCGCTTTGTCAAATGCCGTATATCTCGGTACGATTTCCTTTTCAACATAGGAAACTAAAGACGGATGAAGAGCGGAATATTGCATGATATTTTCTGTTTTGAGCTTGCAAAGATATAAATCCTTTGGGAAGTATTTTCTATAATCTTCAAACTTTCTCTATCTTTGCCGTATTAAAGAGTATAAACAGATATGCCAATTAATTATACAGATGAACTGAACGAAAGTCAGCGTACAGCCGTATTCTACAATGACGGTGCTTCATTGGTCATTGCCGGAGCCGGTTCGGGTAAAACCAGAGTATTGACTTATAAGATAGCTTACTTATTGGAACAAGGTTATACACCATGGTCTATCCTGGCATTGACTTTTACCAACAAGGCTGCAAGAGAAATGAAAGAGCGAATAGCCGGACAGGTAGGAGCGGAGCAGGCACGACGCTTATGGATGGGAACATTTCATTCCATCTTCTCGCGTATATTGCGAACAGAGGCTGCGGCAATCGGATTTACATCGAATTTCACCATTTATGATGCTTCGGACTCCAAGAGCCTGATCCGCGCCATCATTAAAGAGATGCAACTGGATGATAAAACTTACAAGCCTTCATCTGTACAAGGACGTATATCGGATGCCAAAAATAAACTTGTTTCTCCCTCTGCCTACGCTGCTAATGCGGAAGCCTATCAGGCGGATTGCGCGGCAAAAATGCCTGCAATGCGAGATATATACCGTCGTTACTGGGACAGGTGCCGTCAGGCAGGCGCAATGGATTTCGATGACTTATTATTCTATACTTATATGTTATTTAAAGATCATCCGGAAATTCTACAAAAGTATAGTGAACAGTTTCGTTTTGTTTTAGTTGACGAGTATCAGGATACCAACTTTGCCCAGCATCAAATTGTATTGCAATTAACCAAAGGGCATGAACATGTTTGTGTGGTAGGGGATGATGCGCAAAGCATCTATTCTTTCCGTGGAGCCAACATTGACAACATTCTGAAATTTACAAAATTTTACCACGACACAAAAATATTCAAACTGGAACAGAACTATCGTTCTACAAAAACGATTGTGGGCGCAGCAAACAGTTTGATAGAAAAAAATGTGGAACAGATACGTAAGGAAGTATTTTCCGAAAATATGCAAGGAAATCCGATTACGATATTCACCGCATATTCGGATGTGGAAGAAGGTGAGATTATAGCCAATAAAATCAGTGAACTGAGAAGAAAAGACGATTATTCTTATAGCGATTTTGCTATTCTTTATCGAACCAATGCACAGTCCCGTATCTTTGAAGAAGCACTTAGAAAACGAAGTTTCCCATACAAAATATATGGTGGACTATCTTTCTATCAACGTAAAGAGATAAAAGACGTTATCGCTTATTTCCGGATGGCTATCAATCCGAATGATGAAGAAGCATTTAAACGCATCATTAACTATCCCGCCCGAGGAATAGGAGATACTACCGTCAATAAAATCATAGAAGCAGCCAACGCCAATGCAGTAAGCTTATGGGAAGTGATACGGCGTCCGCTTGAACTGGGACTAAATATAAATAAAGGTACACATACGAAACTGCAAAGTTTCAGAGAACTGATTGACGGATTCATACAGAGTTCTACAGAAAAGAATGCTTATGATATAGGTGTTGACATCGTACGTCAGGCAGGTATTATAAACGATATCTACCAGGACAAAACTCCGGAAAATCTCAGCCGTCAGGAAAATGTGGAGGAATTAGTAAACGGCATGCATGATTTCTGCGCTACCCGTGAAGAGGAAGGAAATGAAAACATATCCTTGGCAGATTTCCTTTCAGAGATTTCTTTGCTTTCCGACCAAGATACGGATAAAGACGAAGATGCTGAAAAGATTACGTTAATGACGGTACACTCCGCTAAAGGATTGGAGTTTAAAAATGTATTCGTAGTAGGATTGGAAGAAAATCTTTTCCCAAGCGGGATGTGCATCAACTCCAATCGCGAATTGGAAGAGGAACGTCGTTTGTTTTACGTAGCCATTACCCGCGCCGGTGAAAACTGTTTCTTATCATTCGCACGAAGTCGTTTTCGCTATGGGAAAACGGAATTCGGAACGCCAAGCCGTTTTCTTCGGGAGATAGACAGTCGTTTTCTTTATGTACCTCAACAAGAAACTGCCGGACATCGGGAAGTTGAAGAAACCGCATCATCTTCTTATTCTTACCGGGAACGGCAGTCAACCAAACCGGCTCGTCCGTTATTTAATCAGCTAAAAGAAGAGCGTCCGAAAACAGAGATGATTCGACCTACAACGCCACGTAATCTGAAAAAAGTCAGTAGTAGCCAAACATCACCTGCCACAGCAGTGTTAGGAAATGTACAAGCAGGACAAATGATAGAACACGAGCGCTTTGGCATCGGAGAAGTCATAAAAATTGAAGGAACCGGAGAAAACACCAAAGCAACCGTACGTTTCCAAAATGCCGGAGAAAAGCAGTTGTTATTAAAATTTGCACGCTTTAAAGTGATAGGATAAAAACATAAATAGAAACAATTCACATTATCAGATATGATAGATTTTAATAAAATACCATCTCCTTGCTACGTGATGGAAGAAGATTTGTTGAGAAAAAACCTTGAACTGATAAAAGAAGTCAAGGACAGGGCAGGAGTGGAGATCATATTGGCTTTCAAATCTTTTGCCATGTGGAAATCATTTCCCATATTTCGTGAATATATTGATAGTTCCACCGCAAGTTCGGTTTATGAAGCGCGATTGGCACTTGAGGAATTCGGCAATAAAGCACATACGTATTCTCCTGCTTATACAGAAGCTGATTTCCCTACAATTATGAAGTGCAGCAGCCACATTACTTTTAACTCTTTCAGCCAGTTTGAACGTTTCTACCCGATGGTCAAAGCTGACAATTCAGGTATATCATGCGGTATCCGTATCAATCCCGAATACTCGGAAGTGGAAACAGAATTATACAATCCTTGTGCTCCGGGTACAAGATTCGGTATCACCCACGATCTCTTACCCGATCTATTGCCTGAAGGTATCGACGGATTCCACTGCCATACACATTGCGAATCAAGTTCTTATGATTTGGAAAAGACATTAGTACATATAGAGGAGAAGTTTAGTAAATGGTTTTCACAAATAAAATGGTTGAATTTGGGTGGCGGCCATCTCATGACACGCAAAGACTATGATACGGAACATCTTATCGGATTATTAAAAGGACTAAAAACCCGTTATCCGCATATACAAATCATATTGGAACCCGGATCAGCATTTACCTGGCAAACAGGAGTATTGGTATCCAGTGTGGTAGATATAGTTGAGAATCGTGGTATTAAAACAGCAATTCTTGACGTTAGCTTTACCTGCCACATGCCGGATTGTTTGGAAATGCCCTATCAGCCGGCTGTTCGCAATGCCACAATGGGTGAAACGACTCCATATACCTATCGTCTAGGAGGAAACAGTTGTCTAAGTGGCGACTACATGGGTATGTGGTCTTTTGAAAAGCCACTTACAATCGGAGATAAAGTGATATTTGAAGATATGATCCATTATACAATGGTAAAAACAAATATGTTCAATGGTATCCAACATCCGTCTATTGCTCTGTGGACTTCAAATGACGAACTGAAAATATACAAACATTTTCATTATGAAGACTATCGTGACAGAATGAGCTAAAGAAACATTATCGGCAGTGAATCCCATCAACCGGAAAGTATATTTTAGCTAATATTTTTATATGAATCGTTTGGAGTTTTCAGAAAAACGACTACCTTTGCAACCGCAAATGCGGAAATAGCTCAGTTGGTAGAGCATAACCTTGCCAAGGTTAGGGTCGCG
>OHAE01001493.1_pt1 | contig 17094 bp, 14 predicted proteins | sample 1577061 | NCBI WGS metagenome assembly OHAE01 (sample SAMEA3541535, study PRJEB24748) | human gut metagenome | biome: human gut; feature: human-associated habitat; material: faeces | place: China | collected 2012
CCTGAACGTTGTTATTTTCGGGATAGTACTGTGGCATCGCGAGAGGCAGGGGTCACGTCGACGGCGTCGCCTCCGTATGCGAAACGCTGAACTATCATTATATTCTGAGCAATCTGCGTTTCAACAAGCGCTACCACGACAATCCCTGGGACTATCCCGAGAGCAACGTGCTCGTTCGCTCCGCCGTGAACGATCTGCTGTCCAAGCAGGTCGCGGGCATCATCTATATCGGCTGTCACAGCCACCTTGTCGCCTCGCTGAAGGCGCATGCCCATATCCCGTTCGTGTGCGTTTACTGCACCTGCGAGGATCAGGACGTGCCCTGCGTCGGCTATGATGACCGTCTTGCCGCCTATGAGGCCACGGGCACTCTGCTGGAGCACACGTCGGAGCACATCGGCATGATCACGGGGCCCATCCACTCCGTGCACACCCTGCGCCGCGCCAACGGCTTCCTGCAGGCCCTGCACGACCACGGCGTGGCCTATGACTCTTCCCTCGTCCGCGCAAGTGACTGGGACCGTGACTCCGGCTACCGTCTCGGCGGCGAGCTCATCCGCGCGGGCGCAAAGGCCATTTTCGCCCAGAATGACCTTGTCGGCACCGGCGTGATCGACTGGTGCAACCAGAACGGCATCGAGGTCGGCAGGGACATCTTCCTCATCGGCTACGATAACCGTGAGATCAGCTCCGTCTGCCGCCCGTCGCTCTCCACCGTCGCCCTGCCGCTGTTCCAGATGGGCCAGAGCGCGGGCCACACCCTGCTGGACATGCTCTCCGGCAAGCATCCGGCGCAGAAGGACATCATGCTGGAATGTACGATCATCAAACGAGAATCCACAGGAGGTTAATTCATGAAAGCTCGCATCCGACTGCAGAAGGACTGCATCATCTCCCCCATCGATCCCCGCGTGTTCGGCTCATTCATCGAGCATCTCGGCCGCGCTGTCTATACCGGCATCTATGAGCCGGGCCACCCGACTGCCGACGCCTTCGGCTTCCGCGGCGACGTGGAAGAGCTCATCCGTCCGCTGCATGTCACGCAGATCCGCTATCCGGGCGGCAACTTCCTGTCCGGCTACGACTGGCGCGACGGCATCGGTCCGAAGGACAAGCGTCCCGTCCGCCCCGACATGGCTTGGAGCGCCATTGAGCCGAATCAGGTCGGCACGGATGAATTCCTGCAGTGGTGCGAGCGCATCGGCGCGCAGCCGATGATGGCCGTGAACCTCGGCACCGGCACCCCGAAGGACGCCGTAGAGCTGCTGGAATACTGCAACGGCGACATGCACACCTATTGGGCGGACAAGCGCCGCGAAAACGGCCGCGAGGCCCCCTATAACGTCAAGCTCTGGTGCCTCGGCAACGAGATGGACGGACCGTGGCAGATGGGACATAAGACCGCTTCTGAGTACGGACGTATTGCAGCAGAGACTTCCCGTCTAATGAAATTCACCGCCGGCACCGCCGGCCGCACCCGACAGGATGAGAGCGCCGTAACCTTCGCCCCCATGCTGAGCCGGGAGCTGTCCCCCATGGACTTCACCCGCCCTGCCCGCAGCCTCCACGATCAGGTCCGTGGCCTCCAGCCTTGGCCCTGCGCCGTGACGGAGCTGTCCGGCGCCACGGTGAAGGTGTACCGCGCCGCTGTGGGAGGCGCCGCCAAAGCCGCCCCCGGAACGATCGTCCGGGCCGATAAGACCGGCATCGAGATCGCCTGCGGCGACGGCCGGACCCTCCGTATTCTGGAGCTTCAGCCGCAAAACGGCAAGCGCATGGCGGTGGCCAGCTATCTGGCAGGCCACCCGGTGCAGGTGACGGTATGAGCGACGTGAGAAAGCCGGACGCCAGAGAGACCGCTCTGGAGGTCCTGATGCAGGTGGACAGCGCCAACGCATGGTCCGACGGCGGCCTGAAGCGCACCATCGCCAAAAATAAGCTGGACAGCCGGGATGCGGCGCTGGCCACCCGCTTGTGCTACGGGGTGATCCAGAACCGGATGCTGCTGGACTACTATATCGGCTGCTGGTGCAGCCAGCGCCCGGAGCGGCTGGAGTCCGTCATCCGCAACATCCTGCGGCTGGGTGGCTACCAGATCCTGTTTTTGGATAAGGTGCCGCCCCGTGCCGCCGTCAACGAGGCCGTGGAGATGACCAAGCGCCACCGCCGGGAAAAGGCGGCGGGTATGGTCAACGCCATCCTGCGGAAATTTGCCGCCAATCGGGAGGATATGCCGCCCCTGCCCAAGGGCAGCCCGGCGCAGACTCTCTCCCTGCGATACAGCCACCCCCGGTGGCTGGTGGAGCGTCTGCTTTCCCTCATCGGCGAGGAGGAGACGGAGGCGTATCTCCGTATGAACAATCAGGTAGTACCCACTACCATCCAGACAAACCCCCTGAAGGGTACCCCGGAGGAGCTGGAGAAGCTGCTGCGCCAGACCGGCGCACAGGTGGAGCCCCACCCGTGGCTGGCGGGATGCTTTTCCGTCAGCGGCACCGGCGATCTGGAGCAGCTGTCCGCCTTCCGGGAGGGCCGCTTCACCGTGCAGGACGCCGCCGCCCGTCTGGTGGCCACCGTGGCCGCTCCGGCCCCGGAGGATCGGGTGCTGGACGTGTGCGCCGCTCCCGGCGGCAAGTCCTTTGCCATGGCCATGGACCGCCGGGATCGGGGCCAGATCCTCTCCTGCGATGTCCACCCCCACAAGCTGAAGCTCATCGACAGCGGCGCCCAGCGTCTGGGCATCACCAGCATCCGCACGGCGCTGGCCGATGCACGGGAGGAGCACGCCGCATGGCTGGAGCAGGCGGATGTGGTAGTGGCGGACGTCCCCTGTTCGGGCCTCGGCATCATTCGCAAAAAGCCGGATATCCGGTATAAAAACCCCCGTGATCTGGCCCAGCTTCCGGCCATTCAGGGGGATATTCTGGAAAATGCCTGCCGCTATGTGTGTCCCGGCGGCGTGCTGGTGTACTCCACCTGTACGGTGCTGCCGGAGGAAAATCAGGAGATCATCCACGTGTTCCTCTCCCGCCACCCGGAGTTCCGACGGGAGACCTTCACCTTGCCGGGGCCCGTGGGCCTGTGTGACGGGGAGGCGACCCTGTGGCCCCAGCGGCTGGGGACCGACGGCTTTTACATCTGCCGAATGCGGAGGAAAGCATGACTGACATCAAATCCATGACGATGGAGGAGCTGACCCACACCCTGCGGGAGATGGGACAGCCCGCCTTCCGGGGCGGTCAGGTCTTTACCTGGCTGCACCGGGGCGTCACCTCCTTTGAAGAGATGAGCGATCTGCCCCGTGCGCTGCGGGAGCAGCTGGCGCAGACGTTCCATATCACCGCCCCCACCGTGGCCCGCAAGCAGGAGTCCCGTCTGGACGGCACCGTCAAGTACCTGTGGGAGCTGGCGGACGGCAACTGCATCGAGACGGTGCTCATGCAGTATCACCACGGCAACACCGTGTGCATCTCCTCTCAGGTGGGCTGCCGCATGGGCTGCGCCTTCTGCGCCAGCACCATCGCCGGAAAGGTCCGTGACCTGACCCCCTCGGAGATGCTGGATCAGGTGCTGTTCACCCAGCTGGATTCCGGCCGGGAGATCTCCAATATCGTGCTGATGGGCATTGGAGAGCCTCTGGACAACATGGATACCGTGCTGCGGTTTCTGACGCTGGTGAACCACCCCAAGGGGCTGAACATCGGGATGCGGCACATCAGCCTGTCCACCTGCGGCGTGATACCGGGCATCCGGCGTCTGGCGGAGCTTCAGCTCCAGCTGACGCTCTCGGTGTCCCTCCACGCCCCGGACAGCGAGACCCGTTCCCGCATCATGCCCGTGAACCGGGCCTATGACGTGGAGGAGCTGTTCGCCGCCTGCCACGATTACTTCCAAAAGACGGGCCGCCGCATCTCCTTTGAGTACGCCATGATCGACGGCGTCAACGACCACGACTGGCAGGCGGACCTCATCGCCCGGCGCATCGCCGGGATGCCGGGCCATGTGAATCTCATCCCCCTGAACAACGTGGTGGAGAGCCCCTTCAAGCCCAGCCGCCGCACAGCGGCATTTCAAAAGAGATTACAGTCCCATGGCGTCACCGCCACCGTGCGGCGGAGCCTTGGCGGCGATATCGACGCCTCCTGCGGCCAGCTGCGCCGCAAGGCCATGGAGGAAGGGAGAGACCTGCAATGAGAACATGGAGCGTAACGGACCGTGGTCTGGTACGCAGCGAGAATCAGGATGCCTGCGCCGTGCTGACGCCGGACGGCTACACCGTGGCGGTGGTCTGCGACGGCATGGGCGGCACGCAGGGGGGGCGGATGGCAAGCGCCATAGCGGTGGAGACCTTCACCCGTGAGCTGAGCCGGAGCCTGCGCCCCGGCATGAGCGCCGGACAGCTGGAGCAGGCGGCGGGCTACGCCGTGGCTCTCTCCAACGATGCCGTCCGGGAGTACGGGCTGGCCCATCCGGGCTTTGAGCGTATGGGGACGACTCTGGTCTCCGCCGTGGTCCGGGACGATCTGGCGCTGGTGAGCAACGTGGGCGACAGCCGGGCCTACCACATCACCCGTGAGGGCATCCGGCAGGTGAGCCGGGACCACTCCGTGGTGGAGGATATGGTGGAAAAGGGCGACCTGACCCGTGACGAGGCCCGGCACCATCCCCGCCGCAACCTCATCACACGGGCGCTGGGGACGGAGCCCGGTGTGGCGGCGGATGCCTTCCCGCTGAAATGGCAGCAGGGGGACTTCCTGCTGCTGTGCTCCGACGGACTGATAAACACCGTGTCCGATCAGGAGCTTCTCTTCGAGGTGATTCACAGCGAGCCGCTGGACACGTGTCTGGATCGGCTGCTGGCCCTCTCCCGTCAGCGGGGAGCGCCGGATAACGTCACTGCTGTGCTGCTTATGAATATCTGAAGGAGATGACATCTATGGATCAATATATCGGAAAAATGCTGGATAACCGCTATGAGATATTGGAGCTCATCGGCAGCGGCGGCATGGCCAACGTCTACAAGGCCAAGTGCCACCGCCTGAACCGAATGGTGGCGGTGAAGATCCTGAAAAACGATCTGGCGGAGAACGCCGACTTCCGCCGCCGCTTCCGGGACGAGTCTCTGGCGGTGGCCCAGCTGTCCCACGCCAACATCGTGTCGGTGTACGACGTGTCCCGCAGCGGCGACACGGAGTATATCGTCATGGAACTGGTGGACGGCATCACCCTGAAGCAGTACATGGAGCGCCGTGGCAAGATGGACTGGCGGGAGGCGCTGCACTTCATCACCCAGATCATGCGGGCGCTGAGCCATGCCCACAGCCGGGGCATCATCCACCGGGACATCAAGCCCCAGAACATCATGGTCCTGCGGGACGGCAGCGTCAAGGTGACGGACTTCGGCATCGCCTGTCTGGCCAGCGCCAGCCAGACCCTGACGCAGGAGGCTCTGGGCTCCGTCCACTACATCTCCCCGGAGCAGGCCAGAGGTGACCGCACCGACGCCCGCAGCGATATCTACTCCGCCGGCGTGGTGCTCTATGAGATGCTTACCGGTCGTCTGCCCTTCGAGGGGGAGTCCGCCGTGTCCGTGGCCATCCAGCACCTGAGCTCCGTCCCACTGGCCCCCCGTGAGATCGATCCCGATATCCCGGAGGCGCTGGAGCTGATCTGCATGAAGGCCATGTGCGCCAATCTGGAGAAGCGCTACCCCTCGGCGGATGCCATGCTGGAGGATCTGGAGAAGTTCCGCAAGAATAACTCCGTGGACCTTGGCTATATCCGTGCCGATCTGGAGGAGCCGGAGGATCACGAGCCTACGCAGGCCATCCCCACCGCCGCCATTCAGGCCGCCCGCAAGGAGCGCACCCCGGCGGAGGAGAAAAAGCGGGATAAAAAGCTCATCGCCATCGTGGTGGGCGGCTTTGCCGCAGCGCTGCTGGTGGTGTTCCTGCTGTTCAAGTTCGTGTTCAGCGGCATCAACGATAACCCCGCCGCCCAGTCCTATAAGGTTCCCGATGTTCTGGGCAAGACCGTGGAGGAGGCCCAGCAGATGGAGGGCATCAAGGGCGTGTTCCAGATCGAGGTGGCCGGCAGCAAGGCCGACAGCAACTATCAGCCCGGCCAGATCATCGAGCAGGACCCCAAGTCCGGCCATGTCCGCAAGAATAACCTGAAGATCACCGTCTGGATCTGCGCCAAGGAGGAGACCAACCTCATGGTGAACGTTCAGGGCAAGGATGTGCAGGACGCCAAGGTGGAGCTGACGAACCTGAATCTGAACCTGAACGTCCAGATCCGGGAGGTGTACTCCGACGAGTATGCCGCCGGTAAGGTCATCAGCAGCACCCCCGCCGCCGGTGAGAGCATCAAGAAGGGCGACAGCATCCTGCTGACCGTCAGCAAGGGGCCGGAGACCAAGCCTGTCACCGTGCAGAATTACGCCGGTCTCAGCGTGGACGATGCCGCCCTGCAGGCCGAGAACGCCGGTCTCACCGTGGGCGCTCACCAGTATGAGTACGATGCCACCGTGCCGGAGGGCAGCGTCATCCGCCAGAGCCTCGCTCCCAAAACGGAGGTAGCCCCTGGCACCGAGATCGTCTTTACCGTCAGCAAGGGCCCCGAGCCGTCTCAGACCACGGAGCAGACGGTGACGTTCGATATCCCCGGCGAGTACCTGAATCCGGAGCTGGGCATCCTGAACGTGGAGATCCGTCAGGATACCACCGTCGTCTACTCCACCACGGTGGATACCACGGACCCCGCCGCCGCCCGTTCCGTCAGCCATACCTTCACCGGTGACAAGGGAACCAGCATCACGGTGTACCTGTATATCAACGGCACCGAGGTGGCCTCTCAGGTGGTCAGCTTTTGAGCCGGGGCCGCATTGAAAAGGCCCTCAGCGGCTTCTACTACGTCCGCACACCGGAGGGGCTGCTGCAATGCCGGGCCAGAGGAAAATTCCGCCGGGAGGGCATCAGTCCGCTGGTGGGGGACTGGGTACAGGTCCGTGATCTGGGAGGCGACGAGGGCTTCGTGGAGGCCATCGAGCCCCGGCAGAATCGGTTTGCCCGTCCTGCCGCCGCCAACATCGACCAGCTGGTCATCATCGGCTCACAGGCCATCCCCACCACGGATCCCTACCTCATCGACCGCATTGCCTCCATCGCCGTCCTGAAGGGCTGCCGGGTGCTGCTGTGCCTGAATAAATGCGATTTGGACCCGGCGCAGGAGCTATACGACAGCTATGCCGCCTCCGCCATTCCGGTGCTGCGGGTCAGTGCCGCCACCGGGGAGGGCCTGCCGGAGCTGCGCCGTGCCATGAAGGGAAAGCTGAACGCCCTCACCGGCAACTCCGGCGTGGGCAAGTCCAGCATCCTCAACGCCATGGAGCCGGTGTTCGGCCTGCCGGTGGGGGAGGTCAGCAAGGCTCTGGGCCGTGGCCGCCACACCACCCGCCATGTGGAGATGTTCCCGCTGGACGAGGATACCTACGTTATCGACACGCCGGGCTTCTCCTCCTTCGACACGGAGGAGTTGGATCTGGAGCTGAAGGCCCGCCTGCCGGAGACCTTCCCGGAGTTTGCCCCCTATCTGGGCCAGTGCCGGTTCGTGGGGTGCAGCCATGTGAAGGAAAAGGGCTGCGCCGTGCTGCAGGCGGTGAAGGACGGTAAGATCCCCGCCAGCCGCCACCGCAGCTATGTGCGGCTGTATGACGAGCTGAAGGACCTGCGGGACTGGCAGCACAAATAGAGAACGCTCAGAGAGGGCGGAAGCATCGCTTCCGCTCTCTCTTTGTGCGCCGCCGCTGTCACGCCCGCCCCTCCCGGCATATACTGCCATAGAAGCGAAACGGAGAGGGAGGGACGTCACATGAGACACGGAGACGGCTGCGGGAGATTTCTGGGCATCTGTGCACTGGGGCTGGGACTGGGCATCCTCATTGCCGCCATCTTTCCGGTGGGCGTGCTGATGTTTCTGGTGTCGTTCCTGCTGATCGCCTGTGGGATCGTCTGCTTGAAGGATAGGAGGTAGCTGCTGTGAAGATCGTGGTTTGGAAGTCGCCCCGTCTGCTGCGTGGGGTTCTGCGGATGCTCTTCGGCATCCGGGAATAAACGGCGGAAACGGCTCATAGAGTAGTCCTGCACAGTAAGAAATTACGGGAGGACGAAAACATGGAGCTGGAACTGCAATATACGGAGCTGTCCTGCTGCGAGGCAGGGGAGAGCGTTACCCTGACGCAGGAGGAGGCGCTGGAGGCGGCGATCCCGGAGTACTGCCCGGAGGTCACCCGCATCGTGGACGCCGTAGGACAGCTGTGCCTGCGGGAATATACGAGCCGGCAGATCAGCGGCTCGGTGCTGGTCACGGTGCTCTATACATCGGAGGAGAGCCCCGGCCTGCGGAGCCTGACGCTGCCGGTGCCGTTTCTGACCCAAGCGGACGACAAGCGCCTCACCGGCTGCGACACCGTCTGCATGGCGGGCCGCCTGCTGCTGACGGAGGCCAGAGCCGTCACCGGCCGAAAGCTGTACCTGCGGGTCATGCCGGAGCTGACTCTCACCGGCTACACCTGCCGCCGCCACCGCATCTGCACCGGCGTAGGGGAGGAGCCTACCCTGCGCCTGCACCGTCAGGAGCAGTCCCTTACCCTGCTGACCTCGGTGACGCAGCGGCAGAGCAGCGTGACTCAGGAGCTCCAGCCCCAGGACTGGGGCGAGCCGCCGGAGGAACTGCTGGCCCAGCGCATCTGCCCCCGCATCACCGGCAGCCAGCCGGTGGGGAGCCGCCTGCTGGCAAAGGGCGAGGCCCGCATCTGCCTGCTGTACCGCACGCAGGACGGCTCCCTCCACACATGGGAGGACACCCTGCCCTTTTCCTGCCTTCTGGACGGCCTTACCGTCCCGGAGGAGGCGCAGGTCACGGTCACCGGCTCCTGCGGCACGGCCCGGCTCATCCGCAGCGACGGCGCAGCCGCCATCGGGGTGGAGCTGACCCTGAGCCTACTGGTGCGGACCTATGAGACGGTCACCGTCGCCCCGGTGACGGACCTGTACAGCACCCGCTGGGACACCGCTCTCCAGCGCCAGAGCCTGACCTTGACGGAGACCTGGCCCCCGGAGACGGTACAGCCGGAGGTACATCAGGAGCTGGAGAGCCGCCCCTTCCTGTATGTGACGGCAGCGGACTGCGGCGCCGTCACCACAGGGCAGGAGGGGGATCATACCACCCTCCGCACCCCTCTGCGGCTGCGGCTGCTGTATCTGGACGAATCCGGCGCACCGGTCACGGCGGAGCGCACCGACGAGGCCGCCGCCCCCGTGCCTGGGGATGTGACCACCGCCCGTGCTGCCTGCCTGTCTCCCAGCCTGCGCCCCTCCGGCACGGGACTGGAACTGACGGTCCCGGTGGAGCTGACGGTGGAGCGCAGCCGCCGATGCACATGGGACGCCATTACCGCCGCAGAGCTGACGGAGCCGGAGCCGGGACGGCGTCCCTCTCTGGTGCTGTGCCGGCCGAAGAAAGGGGAGAGCCTGTGGGAGCTGGCCAAGCGCTACCGCACGGATGAGCAGGCCATCTGCGCCGCCAACGGATTGGAGCAGGAGACTCCGCTGCCGTCGGGGCTGCTGCTGATCCCCCGTGTAAGATAGCAGAAAAAGAGCGTAGGCGATGCCTGCGCTCTTTTTTCGTAGAAAGCCTTATCCCTGTGCGTACCGGGCCAGAAACTGCCGGGTGCGCTCCTCCTTGGGGTGATCCATCACCATGCGTGGCTCCCCCTGCTCCACGATGACGCCACCGTCCATGAAGATGACCTGATCCGCCACATCACGGGCAAAGGCCATCTCGTGGGTGACGATGACCATGGTGGTGCGCTGCCGGGCCAGCTGCCGGATGACCTTCAGCACCTCCCCGGTAAGCTCCGGGTCCAGCGCTGAGGTGGGCTCATCGAAGCACAGGATGTCCGGCTTCATGGCCAGCGCACGGGCAATGGCCACCCGCTGCTTCTGTCCGCCGGAGAGCTGGTGGGGATAGTGTCCCATCCGATCTCCCAGACCCATCTGTTCCAGCAGGGCTTCGCCCTCCCGGCGGATGGCCTCCGGGGCCTCCCCGGTTCTCTCGGACTTGGCCAGCAGCCGCCGGGCCAGCGTTACATTCTCCAGCGCCGTATATTGGGGAAACAGATTAAAATCCTGAAACACCAGCCCGAAGTGCAGCCGGTTCCGCCGCCGCTCCTGAGGGGACAGGCTCCCGTCCAGCAGATTCCGTCCCCGGACGGCGATGCGGCCGCTGTCGGGTGTCTCCAAAAAGTTCAGGCACCGCAGCAGCGTGGTCTTTCCGCTGCCGGAGGAGCCGATGATGGACAGAGCCTGTCCCTCCTCCAGCGAAAAGCTGATGTCCCGCAGGACCTTGGTGCCGCCGAAGCTTTTCTCCAGCTGTGCCACCTCCAGGATCGCCATAGTACCCCCTCCTTACCGAAAATAGCTGAGCCTGCGCTCGATGTACCGGAACAGCAGTGTCAGCAGCCCCACAAAGGCCAGATAGAATACCCCCGTGTAAAACAGGGGCCATGTGATGCCCTGCGCCTTGATGTAGCTCTCGCCCACCTTGGTCAGCTCCATGATGGAGATGATGCGGGCCAGCGAGGTGTCCTTCACCAGCGTGATGATCTCATTGGACATAGGCGGCACAATGCGCTTCACCATCTGCAGCAGGGTGATCTTAAAGAAGATCTGCCTGCGGGTGAGGCCCAGTACCTCTCCCGCCTCCCGCTGCCCGGCAGGCACGCCCTCAATGCCGCCCCGGTAGATGACGGAGAAGTAGCAGGCGTAGTTCAGCACGAAGGCCACGGTACACGCCAGCATCCGCTGGCTGCCCCAGATGTTGTGGCCCAGCCAGATGCCGGGGCCGTAGAAAATCAGGATCAGCTGCAGCATCAGGGGTGTTCCCCGGACGATCCACACCAGAACGTTAAAAAACCAGCTGACCGGACGGCACTTGCTCATGGAGCCGAAGGTCACCGCCAGCCCCAGCGGCAGAGAGAATACCAGCGTCAGGGCGAACAGCTTCACCACCTCACGCAGCCCCTCCAGCAGGGACAGTGTCACAGACCAGAACATGGGAAGAACTCCTTACACTCAGATTTCACAGGCCGCCCTTTTCACGGGCCGCCATAAAAAATGCCGCTGCGGCGGACAGACCCCGCAGCGGCATTCTGGCCGTTATTTACTGACCACGCACCACCACGACCTGTGCGTTCTTGCAGTAGGCGTTGGTGCAGGCCATGGCGCTCATAACGCCGTCGGTGAGGGTCATGCCGTTCCACACCACGTCGATGGCCTTGCTGTCCAGCTCATTGATCTTCTGACCCCAGTCGATGACCACGAACTGAATTTCCACACCCAGACGCTCCGCCACCAGTTTGGCAAGGTCTGCGTCAAAGCCGATCCACTGGCCATTTTCATCCTTATAGTCCATGGGGGCGAACTCCGTGATGCCCACCACCAGCGTACCCTTCTGCTGGATATAGCTGACGTCACTGTCCTCTCCGGCGGTGAAGGTAACCTCCTGCTGGGGGACCAGCAGCTCCTCGGTGATGCCGTACTGCTGGGCCAGCTTCTGCATGGTCCCGCTCTGATAGGCATCGCCCAGCACGCAGTTGATGTACTGCGCCAGATCGGAGCCCTTGCGGCAGCCGATGCCGTACTCCTCCTCGGTGAGCCTGTCGGTGTAGGTGAGATCGGGGTAGCTGGTACCCTCACCGATCATGGCCCCGGCCATCAGCAGATCGATGATGGCGGCGTCGGAGGTGCCGGAGGCCACCTCCATCAGGGCGGCGGCCTGATCCTCCAGCGTGGTGACCTTCCAGCCCTTCTCCAGAGCGATCTCCTCGCCGGCGGAGCCGCCCTCCACGGCGTAGGTCAGAACCTTTTCGTCGGAATCCTTGCTTCCGCCGTTGTCCTTTTGGCCGCAGGCGGCCAGCAGGGAGGCGCTGATGGTCAGTGCCAGCGCCAGACACAGAAGCTGCTTGAACTTTTTCATGGGAATATCCTCCTTGATATGGTACACGGATGTGTTGTAACAGATGTATTGTGTTAGATGATGCGCTGTGTGGGGCCACGCTGTATTGTGTGAGGTGGCTCATGCTGCGCCGCATTTACCGGCGCTGTGCGGGGGATGTTCTGCGATGCAAAATGCCGGTTCAGCCTGCTCTCGGTTACTCCGTCTTGATGTCTGATCAGCCGCACCGGAGTAAGGGATGCGCTGCTCGAATGAGGGAGTACCCTGCGCCGTGCCGCATGATATCGATTCAGCCCACACTCCATCAGGCTGTCTCGGCGGAACGTTGTACGGAACGGTGTTGTGACGGACGGCCCAAATCCTGTGCTGGGCATCATGAGTCTTGCACTATTATCGCTTACTTTTCCGGAACTTGCAAGTCCCGCTGCCGATTTCCACCGCCGTTTTCTGCTGCTTTCGACCGTCCTCACCGCAGTCCTATGGGACCTTTCACCGTTGGTTTCCACCGCCGTTTTCCGTGGACCGCAACGTTATCGGGCCTTTTGCCGTTGTTTTTCGTCGGCAGGCTTCCGCAGCCCTCACCGCCGCCCGATTGGGATTTTCGCAGGTTTCCTCTCTGCGGGCCTTTATCAAGAACCGCCGCCGAGATTTTCACCGGTTCCCTTGGGGCAACGAGGGTGCTATGAAAGCTGCCCCGCCGGAGGCTGCCCCACTTTGGGGGCGCCTGTGCTTTCTATCTGTTATCGATGGTGTCGCTCCATACCAAAACCTCATTTCTGACGAAACCGCATGGATCAAAGCTGTCTCTCTCGTCTTTCTACGGTCTATCGCATGGCACCGGGCAGCCGCTCCCGCAGTTTGCGGTTCCGCTTGACCATATGCTCCCGGTCGCTTATTCACAGCGACTGGTTGCCCCGCTGACGATGGATATATTTTAACACTTTAGCGAAGTAGTGTAAAGATGCACATACGTAAAAATAGATTGATAGATGCAGATGAATTTTATGCAGAATAGACATATCCTGCCCATGCGTCCTAAGAAGAGATGTCTGTTCCCAAAGGGAGATGGTACCCCGGAAGCAACCGGGGCGTCCAGAGGAGAAAAACGGACGGAAAACGGCTCCCTTGCAGGTCCATACGATGTCCACAGACTGTCAGGAAAATGGGGGAGGTGTCCAATTTTTACGTATTTTCTCTAAAAGTTCAGAGTTTGTCCATTGATAATCCGGAATCGGAATTGTATAATAAAAGAAACATTCTGGAGAAGCGAGGAGGTCACAATGGCTTTTGTAGAATTTGAAAAGGTCAGCAAGATCTACCACACCGGAACGGTGGAGATCCCGGCGCTGCGGGACGCCACCTTTCAGGTGGAAAAGGGGGAGATCTGCGTCATCGTAGGGGCCTCCGGTGCCGGAAAGACCACGCTGCTGAATATTTTGGGGGGTATGGATACCCTCACCGGCGGCACGGTGAAGTTGGATGGCCGGGATATCTCCCGCTACGACCGGCGGCAGCTGACGGAGTACCGACGCCGCGACGTGGGCTTTGTGTTCCAGTTTTATAACCTCATTCAGAACCTCACGGCGCTGGAGAACGTGGAGATCGCCGCCCAGCTCTGCCCCCATCCGCTGGATGCGGCAGAGGTGCTGCGGGAGGTGGGACTGGGGGAGCGGATGAAGAACTTCCCGGCCCAGCTCTCCGGCGGCGAGCAGCAGCGGGTGGCCATTGCACGGGCGCTGGCCAAGAACCCCAAGCTGCTGCTGTGCGACGAGCCAACCGGTGCGCTGGACTATGTTACCGGCAAGAACATTCTGAAGCTGCTGCAGGACACCTGCCGCCGGACGGGGATGACGGTGGTCATCATCACCCACAACTCCGCTCTGACGGCCATGGCGGATCGGGTCATCTCCATCAAGAGCGGCACCATCCAGTCCGTGCGGAAGAATGAACACGTCACCCCTGTGGAAGAGATCGAGTGGTGAGGATATGCTGCTGAAAACTGCTTTTCGGGAGATCAAAACCAGCTTGGGCCGGTATCTGGCCATTCTGGCCATTATTGCGCTGGGTGTGGGCTTTTTTGCCGGACTGCGGGTGACCCGCACCGCTATGATCTCCACCGCCAATCACTATTTGAAGGATCTGGCCATGTTCGATGACCGGATCCTCTCCACTCTGGGCTGGACGGAGGAGGATGTGGATGCCTTCCGGAAGCTGGATGGCGTATCCGCCGCCGAGGGCGCCCGTTCCGCCGACGTGCTGTGCGTGGGGGAGGACGGCTCCGACATGGTGCTGAAGGCCCACTCCCTGACGCAGCAGGTGAACCGCCTGAGCTTACAGGCGGGACGGCTGCCGGAGAAGGCTGACGAGTGCGTGGTGGACGCATGGCGCTACGATGAGAGCGCACTGGGCAGCGTCATCCGGCTGTCGGACAACAACTCCGCCGATACGATGGATACCTTCGCCAGCCGGGAATATACGGTGGTGGGCGTGGCTGCCAGTCCTATGTACATCAACTATGAGCGGGGCGGCACGGCGCTGGGAAACGGCACCGTGGCGGCGTTTGTCTATCTACTGCCGGAGGGCTTTGCGATGGACTACTACACGGAGATCGACGTGACCCTCACCGGGGCAGATGGCCGCATCTATACGGCGGCCTATGACGATGCCGTGGAGGCCATGGAGCAGCCCCTGAAGGATCTGGCAGCCCAGCGGGCGCAGCTGCGGTACGACTCTCTCCGCAGTGAGGCGCAGGAAAAGCTGGCGGATGCCCAGCAGCAGCTGGACGACGCCCGGAAGCAGCTGGAAACGGGCTGGGCGGAATACTACGACGGCCTTGCCCAGTACAAGGACGGACATGCATCCTATATAGAGGGCGCCGGCCAGTACCGGGATGGGCTGGCAGAATACGACAGTGGCCGGGCGGCCTATGAGACGGCCCGGAAGGACTATGAAAACGGCGTGAGCCAATACAATCAGGGGAAGGCCGGCTATGAGGAGGGCCAGCGGCAGTATCAGGCGGCACAGCAGCAGTATCAGGAGGCGCTGGCGCAGTATCAGCTGCTGGAGCAGCAGGCGGCGGCCCTGCCGGAGGATAGCCCGGAGCTGCCGGTCCTGCAGGCCAAGCTGGCGGCCATGAAGGAGCAGCTGGACGCCACAGCGGCGCAGCTTTCTCAGAATCAGGCGCAGCTGGAGGCAACGGCGGCGCAGCTGGCTCAGAGCAAGGCCCAGCTGGATGCGGCGGGTGCGGCGCTGGATACCACGGAGCAGCAGCTGGCACAGGCGCAGGAGAAGCTGGAGGAGTCGGCCCGGCAGCTGGCGGCAGCCAAGGCCCAGCTGGAGGAGACAGGTCCCAAGCTGGAGAGCGCCCGGCAGGAGCTGGAGGACGGCGAAAGGGAATTGTCCGACCATGAGGGGGAACTGGACGATGCCCGGCAGAAGCTGGAAGATCTGAAAGAGCCGGACACCTATGTGCTGGGCCGGGACACCAACGTGGGCTATGTATGCTTCGAGAGCGACACCAACATTGTGGCGGGAGTTTCCCGTGTGTTCCCGCTGTTCTTCTTCCTGCTGGCGGCGCTGGTGTGCATCACCACCATAACCCGCATGGTGGAGGAGCAGCGCACCCAACTGGGCGTACTGATGGCCATGGGCTATGGCCGGGGGGCCATCCTGTTCAAGTACTTCTTTTACTCCGGCAGCGCTTCGCTGCTGGGGTGCGCCATCGGCTTTGTGGGAGGCTCCTACATCTTTCCCAAGATCCTCTGGCACGCCTATAACATCATGTACGGCTTCGGGATCCCCATTGAATTTGTGCTGGATGGGAAGCTGGCGGCCATCTCCGTAGCCACCTATCTGCTGTGCGCTCTGGGGGCCACCTATCTGGTGTGCCGTGGCTTCTTGCGGGAGGTGCCGGCGGAACTGATCCGGCCCAAGGCCCCCAAGGAGGGCAAGCGGGTGCTGCTGGAGCGCATCACCTTCCTGTGGAAGCGGCTGGGCTTTTTGACCAAGGTATCCCTGCGGAACGTGCTGCGGTACAAGCAGCGGTTCTTCATGATGGTGCTGGGCATCGGCGGCTGTACGGCGCTGCTGCTGACGGGCTTCGGCATCAAGGACTCCATCGCCAATGTGGTGGACTATCAGTTCGAGGAAATTACCCTGTACGATGCGGCGGTGTCCTTCACAGAGGAGATGGATGCGCAGACGCAGCAGGCGTTTTCCCGGCAGGCCGCCGATGTGTCGGCGGTGGTGTTCCTCCACGACGGTTCCGTGACGGTGGAGGCAGGCGGCGGAGCCAAGACGGTGAATCTGCTGGTGCCTCAGAGCAGTCTGGAGGGCATGATGGACCTCCACCGGGGCGGCGAGAAGCTGTCCATGCCCGGAACGGGGGAGACGCTGCTCAACGACGCTCTGGCGGAGGCGCTGGGCGTGTCCGTGGGGGACACCGTGACCCTGCGGGACAGCGACATGAACACCCTGACGGTGACGGTCAGCGGCATCTTTGACAACTACGTGTCCAACTACGCCATCGTGTCAGCGGACACCTGCCGGGTCAGATCGGTGCCAAAGTACTTCTCGCTGATCTCGGCAATGGTGCCGTCCTCGCGCAACTCATTGATAGCCTGGTTCAGAGCTTCGCGCAGGGTGGCGGTTTCATCGCCCTTGCGCACAGGGAAAGCAACCTGGGAAGCATCATTGGTCAAAGCCGCAATCTTGATGTTCGCATCGGGATGCTCTTTCAGGTAGTCAAAATAGGTTACTTCGGCGTTCAGGGTGGCATCCACACGGCCGTTCAGCAGCAGCTCAATGGTCTGGTTCAGGTCGTCCACGCCGGTGGTTTTGGCGCCATAGCTTTCGGCCAGTGTTGCATAGGTGCTGGAAATGGTGTTGGCGGTGGTCTTGCCGTTCAGATCCTCAAAGCTGCTGATGCTGTCATCATCGCTTTTTACAATAATGGCAGTGCGGATGTAGCAGTACGGGTCAGAAAAATCGTATTTCTGGGCGCGCTCTTCGGTAATTTCCACGCCGTTGGCCATGCTGTCATAGCGGCCGCCGTCCACGCCGGCCAGCAGGCCGTCC
>OHAE01001495.1_pt1 | contig 17082 bp, 19 predicted proteins | sample 1577061 | NCBI WGS metagenome assembly OHAE01 (sample SAMEA3541535, study PRJEB24748) | human gut metagenome | biome: human gut; feature: human-associated habitat; material: faeces | place: China | collected 2012
TGCACTGTGGATTGTATTCTGCAAATATTGTTCTCATCGTATCCCATCTCCTTATTATTCAATCAACAATTAATTGTAAAAATTAAGAAGCATTTCAATCAGTTCAACATGTCAGTTACTTAATAAGATAATCCTTTGGAGTTTTTATTAAGCAAAAATTCGCCAAATTTATTATACAAATTTGATACATAAAAATGATAAGTTATGTGAAGATAAAAAACAGAAAACATATTTATAAAAGACTCGGAGGTTGAAGATGAAAAAGAGAATCTTATTATGTACAGCATTTTTGGCAATGTCTTGCATTATTTTTTCGTGTAAAAAAGAGAAGGGTGTAAATGATTCAGCAACTGAATCAAAGGTGATTGCTATAACTGAAACAAAAGAAGTTGACACTACAGTTGCTAAGAAAAATGTAGAGACAAAAAATCAAATTTATACAGATGAGCAGATTAGTGAGGCTGAAAAAGTTGCAAGTGATTATTATAAAAATTTTGCACATAAAGTAAAAAATCTAAAATTTAAGAAGATTAAAGGAAAAAAAGTGATATTCCAAATATATGATGAGACAAATGAGGCAACAAGATTTATATATTTAAAACTGCAAAATGGTAAATGGAAAGTTGTCAATGAGGGATATTAAAGTTAAAGGAATGTTCTACATATAAAAAAGACATGATACATAAAATATGTAAAACATTAAAAGAAGGAAAAATCAAAGCGCAAATGATAAATATGTCATATGTAGACAATATAATATAGGTTATTTACTATTTTTCAGGAGTTCCATTTTTAAAATATTCGGAAATGTACTGTGTAATAAGAGAAGGAAAGAGCAGATGGGTTATAAAACAAATTATTCATATCTTTATAATGTCATTTGTGTTCATGTTAATTGCGGAAGTGCAAGGGATGGAACGATCCTTATAAAAAAATCCTCCGGGAAGAATGAGAATACATTCTACTTGGAGGATTTTTATTTTAAAAATATAATAATTATAATCTACAGCACTCCGCAGGCTTTTTTTGCCAGCATATCAGCCATATCATTGTATTTGTCACCGGAATGACCTTTGACTTTTTCAAACTGTACGTTTACTTTGGCTTTGATTTTGTTGTAATAATCTCTGTAGGCTATTGTGCCTTTCTTGTTGGCTTTCCATTCTCCGGTACACCATTTTGAGATTCCCATATAATCATAATAAATTGAAAGATTGGTGATGCCGTGGTTTACGGCATATTCCATTGCTGCCATTGAACCAAAAATCTCGCCTGCAACATTACGCATTGAAGCCATTTCCGCATCGGAGAAAGATTTTGACATATGAAGTTCTTCGCCATTGTGAAACATTACGACGCCGTAGCCGAATTCCTTGGTGGCAATATTGTAGCTTCCGTCAACATAGGCAGTGGCGCAGGAAGAATCAGAGGCAATGCTGCCATCAACGTCAATAGGGATTCCTGAATTGGAAGAACTTTCAATGCCTAAAAAAGCAAGAGCTTCATCTTTAGTTTTAAAGCTTTTGAAAACTGCGCCGGAATAGCCGTCAACGCTTTTCTTACATTCGTCCCACGTTTCAAAAATTCCGGGAGTCTTACCATTTTTTACAGCATAAAATTTTTTTGCCATAAAGAACCTCCTGTACATAAATCAAATAATTGCAAAATTATTTTGTTTATACTCCTAGCAGTCAAAATTTGTATAAGCAAACAATAGGCAGATTTTTGAAATTTTGCGAGCATACAAGCGGGCATTCGTATTTCGCGCTACGCTTCATACTCATATCGCGCTGGCGCGATATATAAATTAGTTAAACAAGTTTTTATTGAGCAAGCTCACAAAAGCAGTTTAACTAATTTATGCACCGCTTGTAGTTACGCGTAAAACCTACTGTTTGAGCGTAGCGAGTTTAGGTTTTCGCCTTACAATAGACGGCGGAGCAAAATGATAAAATCAACGTGTTTGCGTACAAATTTTTGACTGCTAGGAGATTAAGTAGTGTTTCGTAATTATTTGATTAAATTTATTTCTGAGAATTTGTTTCTTTAACAGCCTCCGTCACTTTTTCGGTTGCTTTGGCTGTTGGCTTTGTTGGAGCCTTTGTTATTTTTTCTGTTTTCTTCTCAGTTTGTTTTTCAGTCTTCTTTTTTGTAGTATTTTTCTTGGTTGTTTCTTTTGTATTTCTTTTCTTTGTAGTATTTTCTTTTTTCGTAGTTTTTTTAGTTGTCTTTGGCTTTGAGTTTTTCTTTGTTGTTGTTTTGTTGTTTGTATAGCTTGATTTTGCTGTTGTTTCACGACCGATTGTTTCTCTGCCAATTGTTTCTTCTTCACTGTCTGTGTTGCTGTAAGAAGTTGTTGTTTCTGTTTCTTTTTTCTTCTTTTTACGTTTCTTCTTAGAAGTTTTTGAATCGGTGTTCCATGGGTTATTTTCGTCAGGATCTGACGGGTCCCATGAGGAACGTGGATCGGATTCGTTTAGCTTCTGCATTTCAGGTAAAGGAAGCACAGGTACTTCGTTAGCCTTTGAGTAGATTTTGACTTTTGTGCCTTCAGGGCAGTTGTCGTAAATCCATTTTATGTCAGCAACCTGAAATCTTACGCAGCCTAAAGAGGCAACATTGCCAAGTTTGTTGTATTCCCAGTATTCAAGGGCATCACTTTCAGGTGATGTGTAAGGCACTGAATGTAACATAATCTGTCCCTGAATTCTTACAGCGTACTGAGCATATGTGTTATCAACCATTAATCGCCAACGATATTTTTCTGAAACGGTAAAAGTACCATTAGGTGTAAAATCGTCCTCACGACCGGTTGAACAAACGAAAGCCTTGTAAGGAACTGAATATTTACTTTTCTTGTCAATGCCGTAAACAATGGCGAAGTTCTCTTTCTTGTTAACTTTTATATAGAAAGGATGCTCAGCCTTAAAATTAATCAGCTTCTTATAATTAACAGTTGTAGTTTCCGGAACGGTAGTCTGTGCCACAGTCGTTTTGGAATTAGTTGTTGTTTCCTTAGAATCAACGCTCTTGCTTGAACAGCCTACGGTAAAAATAGCAATATTTAGTAATAAAATGCCGGCACCAAGACGCCAGCATTTGTGAATTTTATTTTTTATCATTTAGTGTCTCCATACTTCATATATTTTTATCAATTAGTGCGACTAAAAAAATAGTCTACGCATATTCTATATTTTTAATAAACTAATTGCAATAGAAAAAATAGGAATATTGATAAAAAAACATTATTAATGAAAGTCCTATTTTGTTGACGTGAATTGTGGGATTTGATAAAATTTGTTATTAGTAGGAAAAAATATAGATTCCACAGAAAATTTCATTTTTGGAAGGAGAACAAAATGGGATACACAAAACAGAAAATATTAAACATGGCAGAGACAGAGGATGTAGAATTTATCCGTCTGCAGTTTACTGACCTTTTCGGAACATTAAAGAATGTTGCAATTACAAAGAGCCAGTTAGCTAAGGCATTAGACAACAAGATTATGTTCGACGGATCTTCTATTGAAGGTTTTGCCAGAATTGAAGAATCAGATATGTATTTATATCCTGATTATGACACTTTTGAAATTTTACCTTTTAGACCACATCAGGGTAAAGTTGCCAGAATGATTTGTGATGTTTACAAACCTGACGGCACACAACTTGAAAATGATCCAAGATACATATTAAAGAAGGTTCTGAAAGAAGCAGAAGATATGGGATACGAATTTAACGTAGGACCGGAATGTGAATTCTTCCTTTTCCATACTGACGATTACGGAAACCCAACAACAATCAGCCATGAGAAAGGCAGCTATTTCGATTTGGGACCAACAGACTTAGGCGAAAATGCCCGTAGAGATATGGTTCTTAACCTTGAAGAAATGGGATTTGAAGTGGAAGCATCACATCATGAAGTTGCACCTGCACAGCATGAGATTGATTTTAAATACGGTGAAGCATTAGAGACTGCTGATAAGATTATGACATACAAACTTACAGTAAAGACTATTGCAAAACGTCATGGATTATATGCATCATTTATGCCAAAGCCAAAATACGGAATGTGCGGTTCAGGAATGCATATTAATATGTCTTTATTTAACAAAGAAGGACAGAATATTTTCGTTGATGAAAATGACAAAAACGGACTTAGCAAAGAAGCTTACAACTTTATAGCAGGATTAATGAAGCATATGCGTTCAATGACAGCTATTATTAATCCTATTGTAAATTCATATAAGAGATTAGTTCCGGGATACGAAGCTCCAACATACATTGCATGGTCAGCAACAAACAGAAGCCCCCTTATTAGAGTGCCGGCAGCAAGAGGACTTGGTACAAGAGTTGAACTTAGAAGCCCTGACTGTGCTACTAACCCATATCTTGCAATTGCAGTATGTTTAGCAGCAGGACTTGACGGAATTAAGAATAACCTTCAGCCTGTTGACAGCATTCAGAGAGATATTTACTCAATGACTGATGAGGAAAGAGATGAAGCAGGAATTGAAAATCTTCCAAAGAATCTTTACGAAGCAATTCAGGAAATGAGAAAATCAGATTTTGTTAAGGGAGTTCTTGGCAAGGAAGTATTCAAGAAATACATTAAGGCTAAGGAAGAAGAATGGATGGAATACACATCACAGGTTACTGATTGGGAAATTGACAGGTATTTAGGACGAATCTAAGAATCATTAAGATTGAATAAAATTCGGAGGAAAAACATTGTCAGGAATAATAGTAGCATTTCCTAAAGCCCAAGATGGAACGGCCATAAAGAACCTTTTGGTTAGAAACGGATACGATGTTGTATCAAGTTGCACAACCGGGGCGCAGGCCATAAACCTGGCGGATAATTTAGGTGAAGGAATTATAATAAGCGGGTACAGACTCCCGGATATGTTGTATACCGGAATATTGGAGAATGTTGAAGGCAGATTCGAGATGCTTCTTGTAGCATCAAAACAGAGATTGCTTGAAGACGAAACCGGCATTGCAATGCTGGAGATGCCAATCAAGGTCAGGGATTTCCTTAATTCCATCGAAATGATGGAGAATAACTTATTTGAGAGAACCCGAAAGAAAAAGAGAAAGCCGGGACAGCGTACAAAAGAAGAACAGGCAGTGATTAATCAGGCCAAAGAAGTTCTAATGGACAAAAATAATATGTCGGAAAATGAGGCACACAGGTACATACAAAAATCAGCCATGGACAGTGGAAGAACTATGGTTGAAACAGCCGAAATGATTCTGGCAATTATGTATAAAGAATAAAAAGAAAGAAGGACAGAAAAATATGTATAAGATTAATGAGAATTATTTAAAGTTACAGGGTAGTTATTTGTTTTCAACTATTGGAAAAAAAGTTGCAGCTTACAAAGAAGCTAATCCTGACAGAGATGTAATCAGTTTAGGTATTGGGGACGTTACACAGCCATTGGCACCTGCAGTTATTGAAGCTTTACATAAGGCAGTTGATGAAATGGCAGTAGCAGAAACATTTCACGGATATGCACCTGATTTGGGCTACGAATTTTTGAGAAGTGCTATTAGAGAGAATGATTATAAGGCAAGAGGAGTTGACATTGCTTTAGATGAAATTTTTATTAGTGATGGAGCAAAATCAGATTCAGGTAATATTGGTGATATTTTTGCAGAAAATAACAGAATTGCTGTATGTGACCCTGTTTATCCTGTATATGTTGACACAAACGTTATGGCAGGAAGAACAGGAGAATTTATTAAGAAAACTGAAAGCTGGAGCAATGTAATCTATATGCCATGTACAAAGGCTACTAATTTTGCACCAGAGATTCCAAAGGAAACACCTGACATTATTTATTTATGTTTCCCTAACAACCCAACAGGTTCAACAATTACTAAGGATCAGTTACAGGAATGGGTTGATTATGCTAACAAAGTTGGTGCAGTTATTATTTACGATGCTGCATATGAAGCATATATTTCAGAAGACAACGTACCTCACACAATTTATGAATGTGACGGTGCAAAGACTTGTGCCATTGAACTAAGAAGTTTCTCAAAGAACGCAGGTTTCACAGGCACACGTCTTGGATTTACAGTAATTCCTAAAGAATTAGAATCTAATGGAACAAAGCTTAACGCACTTTGGGCTAGAAGACATGGAACAAAGTTTAACGGTGCTCCATACATTATCCAGAGAGCCGGCGAAGCTGTATATTCAGAAGAAGGAAAGAAGCAGACACAGGCACAGGTTGCTTACTACATGAATAATGCTAAGGTTATTATGGACGGACTTAAAAATGCAGGCTTCTCAGTAAGCGGTGGTGTTAATGCACCTTATGTATGGCTTGAAACACCAAAGGATATGACTTCATGGGAATTCTTTGATTATCTTCTTAACAATGCCAACATCGTAGGAACACCTGGTTCAGGATTTGGTCCAAGTGGTGAAGGATACTTCAGACTGACAGCATTTGGAACACATGAAAATACATTAAAGGCAATTGAGAGAATCAAGAATCTGTAGGGATTAGAAATATTTTAGAACATAAAAATACTACTTTATCGAATGAGATTACATCTGATAAAGTAGTATTTTTTGTTAAGTAGAAAAGTCTTTGGAATTTCTACTAATATTTGATGCTAACAACATCTTCTATTGAACATTCTAAAATCTTACACAAATATGCCAGGGTAGAAATATTTCTAATGATTTTTTGCAAATAAATGCAATATAGTCCCAAGTTGGTGTGTCTAATAAGTGAAAGGAGGGCAAATGTTTATGAAAAATGAGAAAGCAAAGTCTATAAGCGAAGACAAAAAGCTTGACGAAATGGAATTGCAAAGAATGCTTGAAGCTTACGGAAATGATGTCTTAAGGCTTTGTACACTTTATTTAAAGGACAGGCATTTGGCGGAAGACGCACTACAGGAAACATTTATTAAGGTGTGGCAGAAATATCATACATATTTGGGACAGGCTAACGAAAAAACATGGATTATGAGAATTGCCATTAATGTTTGCAAAAATTATTTGCGAACAGCGTGGATTAAGAGAAACAGTGTTGTTCAAATAGAGGATATTGTGAAAGCTTCTCAGTGCCATTACAGGCATATTGAGGAATCGGTTGATTTGCTGAATGCTATTTTGACATTGAAAGAAAAGTATAGGGTAGTGCTGCTTTTGTATTATTATCAGGAATTTACTGTAAAGGAAATTGCAGAGATTTTGGATAAAAAACAGTCAACGGTTTTATCTTTGATGAAAAGAGGGAGGGAGCAGTTGAAACAAAAGTTGCAGACAAATTATATGGAGGGTGAAAGATATGAGTTTTAGAAAAGATGTAGACGAAATGATGAAGAACGTTCAGGTTGATTATGAAATGACTAACAATATTATGAATAACACGGTGAGAAATAGTGGGAAAAAATATAGAGGTTTTAGGAAAAAAGCTATAGTTGTGGTGACGCTTGCAACGCTTTGTATAGGGACAATGGCAGTTGGAGTTAGCGGTTTTTCGGGTGCATGGAACAATATTGTTCAATTGATTCAGCACAAGGGAATCGAAATGGATGAGGCACAGGCAGTTAATTTTTCAAAAAAAGGTTACATAGATGTTGCTGATGCTGACAAGGTTACTGCTACAAATAATGGAATTAAAGTGTCCTTAATACAGACTATTTCAGACAAAAAAGCTATTTATCTATATTTGAAAGTTAAATCTGAAGATAAAAAATTAAATAATGGAATGTCTTTTGTAGGGGCAAAAATTAATATAAAAGGTTTTGGAAATATAGACGGTGTTGCAGGAGATTTAAATGTGACTTCTGATTATGAAGGCGTGTTTGAAGTCAGAATGGATGTTTTATCAGAATATAAAGAAAAAAACTTAGATATTGACGGAAAAGATATTGAATTAACTCTTAATTGTTTACGCCAGGTGTACAAAACATCAGCTGATTATAAAGTAAATGATGATATTGCCCAAGGTGAGTGGAAGATTAATTGGAAAGGCAAGAGCAATAATAGTAGCAAGGTAATTAAACCTAACCAAACTATTATTCATCACAAAAACAAGCTTACTGTAATTAAGATGGAAATTACACCGTTAACAGTTACTATTGATTTTGATTATCCTGCAAGAAAGGAATATGAGGAAATTTATATTCCATTTACTGTTGTTATGAAAGATGGAACAAAATATAAAACGACAGAAAGTGGTTTTAATACTATTTTTTACGGCGATGTAATGGGTAAAAATTTAGCCATGAATATTAGCAAACCGTTAGATATAGACGAAATTGACTATGTGGACATAGCCGGACAACAGTACAAAGTACAGTAGTTTTTTTTCAAATATACGGGAGATTTGTGGAAACGTGAAGGACGCAACAATCCGTGAAATTAAATTTTTTGTGTTTTTAAAACTTAATTAAATATAAAAACTTGACCGTCGCAAACCGTTGTGGATTTTGCGGCGGTTGTTTACCTTATGACAAAAATTTGTTATAATGCAATAGATTAACTGGGAAAGGAGGAGAACGTTGTTTAGCAATTTATTCAAAAAAAGCGATAAGCCTAGCGCAGCAGTATTTGTAGACTATGAACATTGGTACTATGGATACAATAATATTTTTTCAATGAAACCTAATGTGCAGGAATGGTATGATGAACTTACAGAAGAATATAATGTTAAAAAATTAATGTTTTTTGGGGATTTTAATGGCAGCGCAATTGAAAAAGAATTACCTAAATTAGAAAAAATTACAAAAAATGTTGTGCACACCGCAAGCACTAAAGATGGTGTTGATAAGGATTTTACAGATTTTATTATATTAGATGCAATTTATCGTGAAGCGGCAAAAAAAGATTCGCCGGAAGTATTTGTTATATTTACAGGTGATGCACATTTTAATTTGGCAATTAAGTATCTTCGTGAATTAAAGAAGAAAGTTATTATTTATGGCGTGAAGAGATCGTTAAGTAACAAGCTTAAATCTTCAGCTAACTCATATGTTGAAATGCCAAGAACAAATCAGGAACAGCACTATTATTACGATGCAATTTTGAAGTCATTATACATTTTAAAGAAAAGACGCAAAATGGCAACATATTATAAAACCATTGATAATGTTTCAGCACATAGTGGAGTTTCAAGAGAAAGAATACAGGCTGCACTTGACGACTTAATGAGTAATAAGTATTTGGCTGAAGAAGAGAAGCAATACAGAGGAAAGAAGCCAAAAGTACTTGTTGTAAACTGGGACAGACTTGAAGAAGAAGGTTTGTGGAGCAATAGCAATAGTTAGAGAATGTAGAAAAAAGCTCTAAAGATTGCAATAAGTGTAAATGATATGGTAGAAGAATTATAGGATTCTAAAAATTTACAATTTAAGAGAAAACATAACCACCACATTAGCAGAAATATGGGGCTGCCGGTGTGGTGGTTTTTTGGTGGAAAAAATTGTGTGTGTTTGAAGATTTCTCTTCTCATTTTTCGTACAAAGTCGTTCGGGGCGGTGTTCACACCACCGGGGGTAGGCATTTTGGCTCACCGACACGTAATCGTAGCTGAAAATACAAAGTCAACCCCAAAAAACAACAGAAAGCACACCCTATGGGATGTGCTTTCTGCAATACACCTAAAAGTGTATCTTATTAAAATAAATTTCTCCAGAAAATACGGCTGTACAAATTAAAAATAAATCTAAAATAATTTCTAAATTGTATAAAATGAAATTAAATACTTCTATATCAAATAATCCTATATCTCACTATATCCATATCCGTTAACCAGTGCTTCTACAGGTTTGCCTTCCTTGCACATTGGACAATCACTGTGAGTAAATGCTTCATAGTTAGGAATATCATCTGCTCTAAATAGTGCATCAATTCTATGTCCGTTAATTGAATCAACTGCGCTAAAGATAGCTGAGATACCCTGAAGAATGCCACCGTAATATTCGATGCATTCAATGCTGTTGCGGACAGTTTTTCCTGTTGTTGCTGAAGCAAGAAGCAGAAGAACGTTCTTTCCATAGATTTCAGGTTTCAGGTTATCTCTGAAAATCATCTGTCCGTTGGAATTAAATTCAGGAGTGACGACGTAAATAGTCTTATGTGCGTTAGTTGATAAAACTCCTGCTCTGCTAAGCTCACTTGCAAGAAAAGCACCGATAACTTCGCAACCGTCTAAACAAACAATTGTATCAATTGGCTTATCCATAACATTATAATAATCCTTCATGGCAATGGCGATTCGTTCAGCTTCGTTCTGACGTGTCTTCATAGTAGTCATGTCAAGATAATAATTAAGGTGTGAGTGATTAGTAACAAAATGCCCCGGAATAACTTTTAATGCAATGTTAGAGTCCTTTCTGGCATAGTATTTCACGATTTTGTTTTTAATCATAAAGGGCCTCCTTTCCGTAATCAATCTGGAAATTGATTACCTGCCAATATTCAATTTTTAGCCGTACAAACTTATAAAACAATTATACAATAATCTCTGCTGTTTTCAATGAAAAAATATTCCAAACTGTCAAAAAATTCCACCCCAATTAATAAAGTGAAAAACTAATTGTCTATAAGAAATAAGATGAATATGTGTTAAATTTTCACAAAAATGCATATAATACAGAAATTGGTAGAAAATTTAGTAAAAAACTATTGATAAAAAGCGTTTTTAAAAACTATCATATCCTACAATACCAATAGGAAAAGGGAGAGATGAAAAATGAGAGGTATTATTGAATTTTTAAAATATAGTTCAGTATGTATGTGCAATTCTCTTACATATTCACATAGCACAGTTAGAAAGCAGGTAGACTAATGGACTTTAATTTTATTAATGAGCATATACCCTTGTATGTGGAAGCAGCAAAGTTAACATTAATTATGGCATTTTGGGGGATTTTGTTTGCTATAGTTGTAGGCTTAATCGTAAGCCTGATTAGATATTTTAAGGTGCCGGTTTTAGACAAAATAGTTGGATTTTATATTGAATTGTCAAGAAACACACCGTTGTTGATTCAGTTATTTTTCTTATATTTTGGATTGCCAAAGGTTGGAATTGTACTTACATCGGAGCAGTGTGGTGTTATAGAATTGGCTTTCCTTGGAGGAAGTTATATGGCAGAGGCTTTTAGAAGCGGACTTGATAATGTGGAAAGCATTCAAATTCAGTCAGCATTAAGCCTTGGAATGAAAAAATCACAGGCATTTAGATATGTGATTCTTCCACAGGCAGTTTCAAATTCAATTCCGGCATTTTGTGCCAACATTATATTTTTGATAAAAGAAACATCAGTTTTTAGTGCAGTGGCATTGGCTGATTTAATGTTTATAACAAAAGATTTAATTGGAATTTATTACAAAACAGATGAAGCATTATTTATGTTGGTTATTGCTTACCTTATTATTTTGCTTCCGATTTCATTGATTTGCAGTTTGGTTGAAAGGAGGGTTCGCTATGCAGAATATGGGGATTAGTGTGTTGTTTAAAGGCAACAATTTTCTAAGGCTATGCCAAGGACTTTGGGTAACATTACGAATCGCTCTTATAGCAATGATTTTTTCAATTATACTGGGATTCATTTTGGGAATGATAATGACATCAAAAAACAAAGTAGTCAAATTGACTTGCAGAATTTATCTGGAAATTGTAAGAATTATGCCTCAACTAGTGTTACTTTTTCTTGTTTATTTTGGGGCAGCCAAGCACTTGGGAATGAACATGCCGGGAGAATTGGCGGCGGTCATAGTGTTCACATTTTGGGGCACGGCTGAAATGGGCGACCTTGTTAGAAGCGCACTTATTTCAATACCAAAGCACCAATACGAAAGCGGTTATGGGCTTGGTCTTACAAAATTGCAGGTATTTATTTATATTATTTTTCCACAGACTATAAGGAGGCTGCTTCCATCGGCAATCAATCTGCTTACACGTATGATTAAAACAACATCTTTGGTAGTGCTTATCGGCGTTGTGGAAGTAGTAAAGGTTGGAAAACAAATAATTGACGCATCAAGATATACCGTTAGCGACTCGGCACTTTGGGTATACGGTGCAATATTCCTTATGTATTTTGTAATATGCTTTCCTTTTTCAAGATTGTCAGCATTTTTGGGAAAAAAGTTAGCAGGATAGGAGAAAATCATGGCAGAAAAAATTTTGAAAGTTGAACATTTAAAGAAATCATATGATGGAAAAACAAATGTTTTAGACGATATATCTTTTGGAATCGAAAAAGGCGAGGTTGTGGTTATAGTCGGCCCGTCAGGTTGTGGAAAAAGTACTTTCTTAAGGTGTTTGAATAAGCTTGAAAGTATTAATGAAGGTGCACTCAAATTAGACGGACAAAATTATGAGAATGAAAAAAAGAACATTCATTTAATTAGAGAAAAAATAGGCATGGTTTTTCAAAGTTATGACTTATTTCCAAATATGTCAATTATGGATAACCTGACTTTGGCACCGGTTAAAGCTCAAAAAAGAAAAAAGAGCGATGTTGAAAAAGAAGCCGAAAAGTTGCTTGAAAGGGTTGGACTTTTGGAGAAAAAGGATAGTTACCCACGACAGCTTTCAGGCGGCCAGAAGCAGAGAGTTGCAATAGTAAGAGCATTGCTTATGAATCCTGAGATTTTACTTCTTGATGAAATAACAGCGGCACTTGATCCGGAAATGGTAAGGGAGGTTTTGCAGGTGGTGCTTGAGCTTGCAAAATCAGGAATGACGATGATTATAGTAACCCACGAAATGGAGTTTGCGAAAGCAGTTGCAGACAGGGTTATTTTCTTAGATAAGGGAAAAATAGTAGAAGAATCTGAGCCAAAAAGATTTTTCGAAAATCCAAAGACGCAAAGGGCAAAACAGTTTTTAAACAGTTTTCAATATGAAACTGTTTAGATATAAAGCTGGTTAAATCAGCAAAAAATTTTTTTTTTAGGAGGGAATCAAGATGAAAAAGAAAATTTTCAAGACGGGAATTGCACACCATTTAGATGCACTTCGTGCAGGTGTGCAAGTAGGCAATCAATTCTCTTTGAGAATTGGTTACAAATTTAGGAGGGAATCAAGATGAAAAAGAAAATTTTAGGAGTTTTATTGGCAGTTGGTATTATTGCAGGAGTTATTGCAGGATGTGGAAACAGCAATACTACACAGAATGGAGCAGAAAATGCAAGTCAGGCATCAGCTACGGCAAAGGCTAGAACTCTTGACGAAATTAAGAAGTCAGGCAAAATCAAAATTGGTGTGTTTAGCGACAAGAATCCATTTGGTTATGTAGACGAAAATGGAAAAGTTCAGGGGTATGATGTTTATTTTGCAAAGAGAATTGCAAAGGATCTTCTTGGTAGTGAAGATGCAGTTGATTTTGTTTATGTAGAGGCGGCAAGCCGTGTTGAATATTTAAAATCAGCAAAAGTTGACATTACATTGGCAAACTTTACAGTAACTGATGAAAGAAAAGAACAGGTTGATTTCGCACGTCCATATATGAAGGTGGCACTTGGAATTGTTTCACCACAAAAGGCAGAAATAACAGATGTAAATCAGTTAAAGGGAAAGAAATTAATTGTTGTTAAGGGAACAACAGCAGAAACATATTTTTCAAAAAACTATCCTGATGTAACACTTGTAAAATTTGATGAATATCAGGAAGCATATGATGCTTTGTTAGATGGCCGTGGAGATGCATTCTCAACAGACAACACAGAAGTTCTTGCATGGGCAAAACAGAACAAAGGATTCGTAGTAGGAGTTGAATCACTTGGAGATATTGACACAATTGCACCTGCAGTACAGAAGGGTAACACAGAGTTGCTTAACTGGTTAAATGATGAAATTAAGACATTGGCTAAGGAAAAATTCTTCCATAAGGACTTTGATGAAACATTAAAGAGTGTTTACGGAGATAGTATCAATCCTGAAAACCTTGTAGTTGAAGGCGGAGTAGTTGAAAAATAGAAAATAAGTCTGTTAGAAAATAAAAGTGATGTTGTAGTATGACTGTAAAGTCTTACAACATCACTTTTTTATGAAACAGAAAAATAATTTATGATATACAGGTGGAAAATTATTTTGTTGGAACAATTTCAAGCCAATATCCGTCAGGATCCTCTATAAAATATATGCCCATATCGGGATTTTTTTAAATCAAATACATTATAATTTTCATGTACCATTTTAAAATTCATATAGCATACCTCCAACAAATAGTATAATAATTTTATAGCAAATAGTTTTATTTAACAATAAAAATTTCACCATTACTAGTAATTGCGCTAACCTGATCTTTGCATTCAGGATGTTTAGTTAAAAAATCATCGATTATAGTATAGTTATCCCAACAGTGCATAGGAAATATTACCTTAGAATTAGTGTAATTTATAAATATTTCAAGACCCTCATATGCGGTCTTTTCAAGACGGGGATCAAGAGGAACAAAGGCTATGTCAATGTTTCGCCCCGCTATCTTTTTTATTTCATCAGTGTATAGTTTAATCATATTGTTTCGATATGCTTTTGATTCTTCAATCCAGTCCCAACAGTTTAGGTCTCCGGCATGATAAAAGATGTGATTATCATATTCTAAGAAGAAAGCAACGCCCTCATCAGTTGAACGTAAGGTTGTTATTTTTAAGTTCTTACCATTAGGAAGTGTGACTAATTGGGTTATGTTCTTCTTTATTGCAATTATATTTTTTCTTAAATCAATTCCAAGATTATTATATTTATTTATATGCGACCTTAATGGAATATCATAAGACAAAACGTAGAGAATATCCGGATGTTTTTTTATTAATTCAAAAATTTCAGGATTAAAGTGGTCGTGATGTCTGTGACTTGAAAAGACAACAATACTCTTTTCGCTTTTTAGTGAAGGGATTTCTCCATTAAAATAGTCAAAAAGAAAATAGGTATTGTCAGTTTCAATTAAAAAACCACTGTGTCCTATATAGGTTACTGTTAGCATAAAACCTCCTGTAAGTTTTTTACTTTGTAAACATTAAAAAATTGTAATTATATTAGTTAAATAAGTCAAGTTAAAAAAAGCAGCTATTTACATAATATGGAGCAGGCAACCGAGAGGAAAGATAAACTTTAAGTTCTTCATTTTTCCAGTGAATAAGGCGTATTTAATTGATTTTTGGCATATTTTTTTGTATGATATAGATTAAGTGTGGAAAAGTATGTAGATACTACAGAATAAAGAGGAGGTCATTATGGCTAATATTATTTCAGACGAAACAATAGAATACGTTGGAATTCTTGCAAAGCTTGAATTATCTGACGAAGAAAAAGAAAAGGCTAAAAGTGACATGGGAAGAATGCTTGACTACATTGATATGTTAAATCAGCTTGATACAAGCAATGTAGAACCTATGAGCCATGTATTTCCTGTAAACAATGTTTTCAGAGAAGATGTTGTTGTTAACGGGGATGATAGAGAGAATATATTGAAGAATGCACCGGAACAGAAGGATGGAGCTTTTGTAGTTCCAAAAACATTTGAAGAATAATAAGCTAAGATAAGAGAGGATATATTCATGAATTTGATGAGTTTGACAGCAGTAGAGCTGGGTAAAAAAATCAAGTCAGGCGAAGTCAGGGTTGTAGATGCAGTAAATGCAGCATTTGACCAGATTGAAGCTGTTGAGAAAGATATAAATAGTTATGTTACAGTTTATAAAAAAGAAGAAGTCTTAGAAAAGGCAGAACATATACAGAAATTAATTGATGAAGGACAGCTAACAGGTCCTTTGGCAGGTGTTCCTGTAGCAATAAAGGATAATATGTGTACAAGAGACAAGCTTACAACATGTAGCTCAAAAATCTTAGGAAACTTTTATCCAACATATTCAGCAGAAGCTGTTATTAATCTTGAAAAAGCAGGAGCAGTAATTATTGGAAAAACTAACATGGATGAGTTTGCCATGGGAAGTACAACAGAAACATCTTTCTATGGACCAACTAAGAATCCATGGAATAAAGGACATGTACCTGGTGGCTCATCAGGTGGTAGCTGTGCAGCAGTTGCAGCAGAAGAATGCTCATATGCATTGGGTTCAGATACAGGTGGATCAATTAGACAGCCAAGTTCATTTTGTGGTGTAACAGGAATTAAGCCAACTTACGGAACAGTATCCCGTTACGGTCTTATTGCCTATGGTTCATCACTTGATCAGATTGGACCTGTAGCAAAAGACGTTACAGACTGCGCAACAATTCTTGAAACTATTGCAAGCTACGATTCAAAAGACTCAACATCAGTAAAGAGAGATGATTACAACTTTACAGAAGCTTTAGTTGAGGATGTTAAGGGCTTAAAGATTGGTATTCCAAAAGACTATTTTGGCGAAGGTCTTGAACCTGAAGTTAAAAAAGCAATTCTTAAGGCAGTTGATGTATTAAAAGACAAAGGTGCAATTGTTGAAGAATTTGATTTAAGCCTTGTTGAGTATGCAATTCCTGCATATTATGTTATTGCGTCAGCAGAAGCAAGCTCAAACCTTTCAAGATTTGATGGTGTAAAATACGGATACAGAACAGAAGAATACAACGGACTTCACAACATGTATAAGAAGACACGTTCAGAAGGCTTTGGTGAAGAAGTTAAGAGAAGAATTATGTTAGGTTCATTCGTTTTAAGTTCAGGATATTATGATGCTTACTATTTGAAAGCACTTAGAACAAAGGCACTTATAAAGAAAGCTTTCGATGAAGCTTTTGCAAAATACGATGTAATTATCGGACCGGCTGCACCAACTACAGCTCCTAAATTAGGAGACAGCCTTTCAGATCCAATTAAGATGTATCTTGGAGACATTTACACAATCTCAGTTAACCTTGCAGGACTTCCGGGTATTTCAGTTCCATGTGGACAGGACTCTAAAGGACTTCCAATAGGAATGCAGATTATTGGTGACTGCTTTAAAGAAAAAAATATTATAAGAGCAGCATATACATTTGAGCAGGCAAAAAATAGCTATGACAGATGTGATGTAGCAAAAGCAAGAGATTAGGAGGAGCAGCAATGAAACAGTACGAAACAGTTATTGGACTTGAAGTTCATGTAGAATTAGCAACA
>OHAE01001506.1_pt1 | contig 17006 bp, 8 predicted proteins | sample 1577061 | NCBI WGS metagenome assembly OHAE01 (sample SAMEA3541535, study PRJEB24748) | human gut metagenome | biome: human gut; feature: human-associated habitat; material: faeces | place: China | collected 2012
TGTACAGGTTTCTTTTGTCTTGCCATAATAAAAGGCCCTCCTAATGATATTTATTGTATCATAGAAGAACCTTATAAACATTATTTTACAGAAAAAGTTTCATCCTCTCAAAAAAGGAATGGAAAGTTACTGTTTTAGTAGCTTCCATTCCTTTTTTGAGAGAGAAGGGTAATTTCTTTCTGATTAAAAAGGTTGTTACATTCATCTATAATAGCTTCAACTGTGCGTACCTGTGAAGGAGTGAGTCGACGGAGCTTATCTGAAAGAATCAACAGATCCTTATCTATAATTTCACCAGTGAGTAAATAATCGGCACTTACTTCTAAAGCAGAGGAGATTTTTAGCAGATTTTCAGGCCTCATTGCTCGCTTCCCTGATTCAGCATAAGAAACAAACTGGGTAGTGACTTCCCCTTTTTCTGCAAGTGCTTCTTGAGTGAGTCCCAGCTTTTTTCGACGATCCATAATTCTTTTTCCGATTTCCTGTAAACATAATTCGCTATCCGACATTAGTATAAGACATCTCCTCTCGTATTGTTAAATTATATCCACAATAGATGATAAAAATAAGCGTCTACTGTTGACTAAAATCAACAATACGATATATAATCGGAGATAAATATTGAAAAATCTTGGATGCATAACAAGTAGAAAAAGTAGTGTATGGGAATACAAAAAAGCGAACAGCTATAATGAAAGAAAATGAATTCTCAGGAGGACTATGATTATGGAACAGATGGATTTTTCAATAGAGCTATCAGAAAGTGAGATAGAAAAATTTGCAGATTATCTATACCAGAAAGAAAATGCAAAGGCAACAATCAATAAATATATGGCAGATATAAAAAAGTTTTTATCTTTTTTGGCAGATGATAAGCGGATCAATAAAAAAGTATTGTTGCAATATAAAGAATGGCTTGCTCAAAAATATGCTGTCAATAGTGTTAATTCAATGCTTGCCGCCTTGAATCAGTTCCTGGAATTTTTGAATGTAGGAAAGCTGAAAGTGAAAAGAATAAAAGTGCAGAAGCAGCCTTTTTTACAGGATCAGAAAGAATTGACAGAAAAAGAATGCAGGAAATTGATTGCAACAGCTATGGCAGAAGGAAAAGAACAGCTTGCATTGTGTATTGAAACAATAGCATGTACAGGAATTCGGATTAGCGAAATAAAATTTTTTACAGTGGAGCGTGTAAAATCTGGAAAGATAGAGATTTATAATAAAGGAAAGTATAGAAGGATTTTTTTGCCGAAGGTATTGCAAAGGAAACTTCTTTCCTATTGCCATAATAACCAAATAGCAGAAGGTTGGATATTTGTCACGAAAAATGGGAAGTTAAAAGACAGAAGTAATATTTGGAGAGAAATGAAACGATTAAAAGAAAAGGCAGGAGTAGCAGAATCAAAAATATTCCCGCATAATTTTCGACATCTATTTGCAAGAATTTATTATAAAGTGACAAAAGATATTACAGGTCTTGCTGATTTACTTGGACATAGCAGTATCAATGTAACGAGAATATATACAGCAACTACAGAAACAGTGTTCCAAAAGAAGCTGGATAAGATTGTCGAACAGGAAATATTGGAATGTACAACATAATATCTGTTATGTTGTACAGTGCCTCTATTAACCTGTTCTACCCTATTTCTGCAAGTCATTCATTTTCTCTAAAAGAGAACTTTAAGCAATAAAAATAATAAAGATTATAGCCAATTTACCAAGAGCGGTACTTAAATAGGGCACAGCTACCAAAAAATCAGAAAGGAACTATGTAATATGAACAGCATAACAGATAGCAGGGTGTTATTTAACATTATATCGTACGAAACTTAATCTGTCCATAAACAACATAACAGATATTATGTTGTATTGATTTGGCAATGGATAAGGAGTAACGATGGCATATACTGTAAGAAAATTACTTGAATCAGAACAATTTCCAAAAATGAAGCTGCTTTGCGGTGAAAAAGGTCTAGATTTGGAAGTGAAAGGCATTCGAATAATCGAAATTGAAGATATGGAGCGATACCTGACGGGTGGTGAAATACTCATAACCAGTCTTCAGGTATATTTATCATGCAGTGATCGAGAAGTAGAGCAGCATTTTGAAGATTTAGTTAAAAGTGATATAAGTGGATTCATTGTAAAGAAAAGAAAAGAATATGATCCTACAGGACGCAGATTGAGTTTATTAGAAAAACACTGCAAAAAATATGAAATTCCTCTGGTAGAAATTCCAGGAGATTTATATTACTGGGGAATTATCCGTCATGTTATGATGCAGGTATTCGATAAAGACACTGCACGCTTAAAGTATTTTAAAATTACACATGATAATTTTAATACGTTTATTTTAAAAAATAATGGATCAAGCAATACAGCAAGTGATATTATCAAATTTTTAAGCATCATGATCGAGAATCCTGTTGTATTGTATTATGGTAATCTTAATTGTATGGTTTCAACAAACTTGGATAACTCCAAGTTAATATTGTCAGATGAAATTCAGCCATATAAACCCAATATTATTACGAAATTTCAATATATGAAGCAGATGAAAGGAAGCTGTGTTCAATATATAGTGAAATTTGCCATATTGAGTGAGGTGGATATATATATAACAATAACAGAAGAAAATAGAGAACTGATAGAACTTGATTATATGGCAATCGAGAATGCGATTATTAACTTGCAGTATGAATTTTTGAGTGAATTTGCACAGGATGAAGTGAAAAAGAAGTATCAGAGAGATATTATCCATAATATTCTGAATGGATTACTGAGTTCGAAAGAAATGACTGAAGCGGCAGCACAGCTCGGAATGAAAGAAAGCGATACTTACAGGGTTGTTGATTTTCATACCATCACAAAAAATGTACAAAGAAAATATACAAAAGAACAGCTTCACGAAGTAGGTGTTATCGAGGGTGAATTGATGCATCTTTTGCCGGATGCGCTTATTTACAGAAATATGGATCAGATTGTTATGATTCAACAGGTAGATTCCAATCAGACAGAACTGGAATATCAGAAAGAGATGGAAGAAATAGAGGAGGTTATCCAGCGAAGCATCCTTTATAGAAAGAAAGATACAGACTTTCAGATTGGTATAGGAAAAAGTGTGGAAGGGTATCAACGATTGAAAGAATCTTATTACGAAGCAAGTCAGGCTATCAAGTATATTGAGATTATCCGCCTGGTGACTGGTGATAAGAATAAGTCAGTAGTACATTATTCGAACCTCGGATTTTTCCAGATATTCGGCAAAGTTGATGATATGACGGAATTGGAAAGATGCATTCCGGAAACATTAAAGAAATTATATTTATATGAGGATGAACATAAGGGAGAATTGATTACAACCTTGCAGATGTATCTTAGAAATAACCAAAGCATCAAGAAAACTGCAGGTGCAATGTTTGTTCATTATAGAACGATATCTTACAGACTTGAAAAAATAAAACAAATTTCTGGAATTAATTTTGACAATGCAAATGAAGTGCTGGCAGTCAGTAATGGTCTGATTATTTATAAAATGTTAAAAGAAATAGAATAGAAAAAGAAAGAGAAATCGTGTTGAGGCATGGTTTCTTTTTTTTTGAACGAAGTTCATAAAAAGATATTAATGGAGAATATCGATACAATGGAACAGATTTTACAAAAAAACGGATAAATATTTTCATTGATTGTACATTATATTAACCGGTTTCAATCTGTATAATTGGGAAACTGATGAGAAAATATTTCAGGAAAAGAATCACTGCTACAGAGGATAGTATTTTTTTGATACAAACTAAGACCTTGCAGGGTTTAGATTAGAGGGATAACGATGCAACTAAAAAATTCAACAGATTACGCAATTAGAATTGTGTGTTACTTAGCAGCACAGGAACGGATGGTATCTACATCAGAATTATCACGGAAGCTAAATGTTTCTGCTAATTATGTTCCTAAAATAGCGAAAAAACTGAAAAATGCAAAAATAGTCACTGCCTGTGAAGGTACAAATGGTGGCTATATGCTGGCAAAACAACCGGAGAACATTTCTTTAATGGATATTATATCGTGTGTAGAGGAAACAATGGCAATTAATCGTTGTTTGGAAGAAGATCGTTTTTGTTCCGGAAATTTAGAAGATACCTGCAAGATACATAAAATATTGTTGAGTCTGCAGAATACATACAATAATAAATTAGAGAGTGTAAAGGTTTCAGACGTTATCCGCCCTGGAGAAGATGAATATTTTGGACGGTTTTATGTTGTATTAAAACTGAACTTAAAGGAAAAAAGCTACGAATGTGTGTATTCACATATCCGTGAAGTGTATGAGAAAGTGAGAAAAGCAGAAAGCTATGAAGAGTTCATAAGCCAATATGTAGAAAGATACGTGTATGATTCTGACAAAAAAATGGTTCATGACTTCTTATCAAGTGAAGGATTAGAAGAAAGACTAGTTGATGGATGTATGGAAAAAGATCTTCCGTATCGCAGAATTACTGGAAAAGATAAGAATGCATATGTTTGGATGGAAGCAAAAAAATATATAGATGTAAATGAGAATACTGCAATTATTACCTTGCATAATGAGAAGATTATCCAGAACACAGTTATAAAGATGGAACGTGAACTCATAAAAAAAGAACAGGATATGGCAAAGCAGTATTGGGATATGGTATCACTTTTAACTACCGTATTGAATCATAATCATTTAGTTGAAACAGGGTACCAAGACGATATCAGTTTCTATACGAAACAGGTATATCTTCAATTGCAGAAAAAATATCCGGAATACGGGATTACGGATGAAGAAATAGCGTCAGTAGCTCATTTGGCACCGATTCATGATATTGGAAAGATAAAAGTACCACTTGAAATTTTAAATAAAAATGGAAAATTGACGGATGAAGAAATGAATGTAGTGAAGCAACATCCATTAGTAGGTGCAGCGATGACCCAGAGATTCCCAGAAGGGATAACAACGGAAAAGCTGAATCAATATAGCTATGAAATATGCAGACATCACCATGAAAGATATGATGGATCAGGATACCCGGACGGTTTAAAAGGGAATGCGATTCCAATGTGTGCACAGGTTGTTGGAATTGTTGATGCTTACGATGCATTGATCAATGATCGCCCATACAAAAGAAAGTATGAACCTGAAGAGGCGATACGGATGATTTCAAATGGTGAATGCGGAGCATTTTCCAATCAGCTGATGCAATGCTTTCAGGAGGCAGCAAAGCAGCAAAACTGGTTAAAAAGGCAAAATTAAAGTAACAAATGAAGGCAAAAGATTAGAGGTCCAGATATGAAGAAAAAAAGAAGGATAGAGAACAGAATTATCGCAGTAATACTATGTATGGCTATCTTATTTTCTCAAGTGAATATTGCGGATGCAGCAGATCTGAATCCATCAGGTACCAACACGAGTCAAGTGGTCCTTTCTGATGAAACCAATATGAGCAATGATGAAGCATCAACCGAATCCACAGTTTCAGATGAAATAAATGGCACCACGGAATCCGAATCTAAGATATCGGAGGAAACAAGTGAAAACTCGAAAAATGACGAATCGGAATCGTCCGGTGGAAATGTTAAAGCGGAATCAACAGATAATATAGATGCTTATTATAAGGATAGTAAAATATGCATTTATAATTATGAACAATTAAAACAGATTGGTTCAGATGCTTATATTTACACAGGTGATAAGGATGGAAAGATTGGTTCTGGAGAAGTAGTAAAGAATGAAGGCACAGAGCTGAAATACGGTGCAGATGCTCAGTACATTTTGATGAATGACATCCAGATGAACTCGGAACAGATGTGGTTAGTACCGGATTCCTTTACCGGAACTATCACAGGTACGAAACTAGAAGAAAACGAAACACCAACGCTGTATGATAAGGAAACGGATACAATCTACATATATAATCCATATCAGTTAATGGTACTTGCACAGGAAGAATCTGAAACAGAACCTGTTATGACATTAGATTATGATGCACCACAGTTTGGTATGGGGCAGATGATTTACCCGGATGGAGAAGATCAGGAGTATCTGACTTATAGTAAGTCTCATAATTATGTGTTATCGCAGAAGTTTAATTCGGATAAGCCAGAACTGGTTGCAGATCAATTGACAGAAAAATCAGCGAATGGAGTTCAGTGGCTAGATGGTGAACATGCAGATGGAAGAACAAAACCGGGACAATTATATGTAGAAGTTTCCGGGAAGAAATATATTCTGATCGGAAATGAGTCACAGTTGCGGGCGATTGGAAGCAATAAGAGCGTAACTCCGAGACTGTATGTTTATTACCGTCAGGGGTTAGTAAGCGGATTACTTGGCGGAAAGCCTTTCTACACACCATACTATCCAGGCGATGCGGATCTTGGACTTGATGCTGTTGCTGCAGAAGGGGCAACTACCCATCTTTCTGGATTCCAACAAAAGCCAGATACAGTGAAAGGTGATAACTCGTATTTATATTATAAAGATAATGGTAAGTATAAGCTGGCAGATGTCGATTTGACAAGCGATGATATTGTTACGGGTCTGTTGAAGGGAGTAGGTGGACTGTTAGGGACATTATTGGGTGGTCTTACAGTAGGAACTGGTAGTTTATGTGGCGTTAACGACCAAGGGTTACCTGACAATGAAACAGCGAGTCTGATGAAGTTAAAGCAAGAATATGGTGGTTTAAAATATTCATCCAATGCAAATTACATCATTTTTCGAGATATTGACTTATCCAAGGATGGTGTGAACTCAAATAAAGAAGATGATCTGTGGACACCGCTTATGGTGTCGGGGGACATCAAAGGTGCAAAGTTAGCAGATGGACAGGCGACACTTACGGATGGAAATTCTATTTTGGCAACTGGAAAACCTGTAATTTCTAATGTGAATGTGAACCAGACAGAAGAAATGGATGGTTCTAAGTATATAGGAATTGGATTTTTTGGAACAATTACGAATGAGGTGAATGTAAACAACATTGGTGTCAGCGCCGGAACGGTTTCCGTATCAAACCTGGAATTACAAAATGTAAATGTACAAAATAACACGAATAAACATAAAAATACACAGACCATAATAAGTGGACTTACATCGGGACTTGGATGGCTTGTAGGTGGTGTAGTTGATTTATTAGTAGGAGTTTTATCATTTGGAAGCGTAAAACTGAATTTGCAAGATACATTATCAGCACTTTTAAATGCAAGAGCAAAGGATCCGACGATTTATGCAACAGGTGCATTCGCCGGAAGGCTAGTGGGTGATGTTTCCATTGAAAACTGTGATGTGACAGGAAAAGTCAGTGTTTCGAATATTAATGATCGTACTGGTGGGTTTGTCGGTTATACAGAAGGTGTAACAGAGTATGACGGATTGTCAAAAGCTCTTGGAGTAACGGTGAATGCATTATCATCATTGTTAAATGCAATTCCGGGACTTGGACTTGGAGATTTGATTACAATTCTTCTGGACAATGCATTGCCGGTTGGTAGTTTAATTCCTACTGGATACAAAAATGTAAATATCAAATACTGTCATGTAGAGAATCTGGCAGGAACTATCGGAGCTGCGGATAAAGATTATGCAGGTGGTTTTGTAGGACAGCAGGTAGGAACAAGAATCTTTGACTGCTCCGTGAAAAACAGTAGTTATTCTGTAACGGCAAAAGAATACGGCGGAGGATTTGCAGGAATCAGCAGAGATGCGGAAATCCGAGGTTTGTTAAGTGATGTAGGTGTTGAACTTATTCGAGTAATGCAGCCACAGAGTATCTTGTTAAATTGCAATCTGACAGGATGTAATGTCTCAGTATCTGGTGAAAATTATCAAGGTGGTATTGTAGGAGCACAGACAAACAGCTATGCAGTCAATTGCGGAGTGAGCGGAAGCATTGCAGTTAAAGCAAGCGGAAGTTATGCCGGTGGTGTGAGTGGTATTTCAACAGTTGGATGGATTACAAACCTTGGAAATAAAGAAGTCAAGGATGCAAGCCTTTTAACAACAGTGAAAGACTTGTTGACAGGTCTTTTGTCGAGTAATCCGGAAAAAGCAGGTATGCTCTTGTCACTTGTAGGAATTGCACCATCAGCAATCCTGGGATGTAACATGGATTGTTCATCAGTTTCAGTTGAGGCTGGTAAGAGCTATTCCGGTGGTATTCTTGGTGGTGGTGATGGCGTCTATATTGCAGAATCCAGTTCCGAATATTTAAATAAACTTCCGTATTGGAAACATGGCGGACGAGATGCGAGCAGTGTAGCCCAAAGAGATAATGTGCTCACAGGATTAAAAACAGTTACGGCAAGTGAAAATCGTGCCGGGGGTATTGCCGGAAGTGTAACAACAGCAAATGTCACAGGACTTTTAAATAATACGCTTGGAATCGGAAACTTCCTTGGATTTACTGTGCATCATGTAACAGTGACGGGAGTAAATGATGGATATACAGTAGAAGCAAAAGAAAACTACGCCGGCGGAGCGATTGGTGAAGCTGTCGGTGGAGATGTGGATACTGTAACATTGAATCAGGTAAAATCTGTTACAGCAAAAAACAGAGTAGGTGGTTTTATCGGTTGTGCAGGTCCGGGAGATCTGGCTGGTGGAAACGGACTGACTTTGAATCTGTTAGGACTAAACAATTTGCTGAAAGTAGGAAATCTGCTTTCTGTGGCAGAAGGTGTCAGAGTTAAAATCAATGAAGCTCATGTAAATGGCATCGCAGGAGGCATGACTGTAGAAGCAACAGGTGCAAATTCCAATGGCGAAGTAGTGGATTATACAGCCGGTGGTTTCATCGGAAAGAGTAACAGCTGTGAGATCATTAAGTCTGATGTGAAAAATTTAAAAGAAGTAACAGCAAATGATACAGATGGTTTTGCAGGAGGATTTGTAGGTTCTTCACAGACCGGAGGTCTTGCAGATGTAGCTGGTGAAGCGGATGTCAAGGCTTTGCTAAATGCAAATAAGTTGTTAGGTGCTGTCACGTACTTGCTTCCTTCTTATACAGAGTGCACGGTTACTTATGTTGATAAAGGCGGAGTTGCTGCAGATACAGCTGGCGGTTTTGTCGGAAACTTCCAGAGTGGAACGGTTAACAACCAAGGCGCAGGAGAAGGTAGCTATTATTCTGTCTATAATCTGGATCATGTAAACGGGCAGTCTTATGCCGGAGGCTTTGGCGGAAATGTTTACTCCGGAGCATTGGCAGATGCTGGAGGTGGAATCAGCATTCTTGGAGGAATCACAGGTCTGAATATTAATGTCGGAGATTTACTGAACCTGATTAATGCTTACATTCCATATGTACAGTATGCAGGAGTTAAATCCGATAATGGATTTACGGTTACGGCTAATAAAATCAAATCGGATGATACGAATTCTGGTAGTGCTGGTGGCTTTATTGGTTATGGCAGTGGAGTTCAAGTTAGTCATTGTGATGTAACAAATTTAAAACATACAAAGGTAACACCTCCTAAAGATTTAGAGGGTGAAGATAGTTCAAATTATTTTGGACAGGATAGTACATATGCAGTAACGGGTGCAAGATATGCCGGTGGATATATTGGTTATATGAATATTGGTTCCGCAGCTTCTGTTGGAAAAGGATTGAGCGTACTTGGCAAATCGATAGGAATCAATAATGTGCTGGATGCATTGAATGTTGTTGTTTCTACAATAGAACATTCTGATGTTACAGGAAATGTTGGAGGTTTTGCAGTAAAAGCGACCTGGAAAAATACAGCATCTGATGCATCGGCAAATGACATACTTGGTGATGCAGGTGGTTTTGCCGGAAAGATTTCCGGTGGACACATTCAGAATTCCAACGCAAATAACTTCTCATATATCATTGGCCAGATTACAGCCGGTGGTTATGTGGGAGACTTGCAGCCAGGAAATGTGGCAAATGTCCTTGGCGATACTGGTATCTTAGGTGGTCTTGTTGATGTGTCAGATACATTGGCATCATTAGCGGAGGACTTTGTACCGACGATCAGAAACAGCTCTACGACTTGTATTCCTTGTGGTGGTGCAGTTCGTGCAGATGCTGATTCCACAACACAGGTACAACGAGGTATGGCCGGAGGTTATGCAGGACATAATGAAGGTGGTCACATCTGGGGAAACAATACAAAGAAATGGAAAGGTAAAGACTATACCGGACCAACAAGTGTCTGCAAAGCAGTCCGGATTCGCTCGGTATACGGAGAAGAAATTGCTGGTGGCTTCACAGGACTTATGGAGTCAGCAGATACGGCAAGTACCGGAAACCTGTCCTTGTTGTGGGGACTGGTAAAAGTAGATAACATCCTGGGAGCTCTTAGTGTTGTCTATCCGACGGAAGAAAATACGGCAGTTTACGGACCACTTGCCTTGATGGATTATGAAACCTGGAATAAATGGGTGGAGTTTGTCGGAAAAAAGGGTGGTTACGGAAGTGATCTTGCGGAGCATGGAACAGTAAGTAATCAGGCTGAACTGGATGCAATCATAGGAAAGTATGCTTACGGATACAATGTTGTAGCAGGAAGAGTCAATTACCGAGATGAGACAAAACTGGCAAATGGCGGAGCAGCCGGTGGCTATGTCGGATCAATGCAGACCGGAACTATTACAAATGGACAGGCTTATCAGGCGAAGACAATTAAAGGACTTCGATGTGCCGGCGGTTTTGCAGGGGAAATGATAAACGGCGGAGCAGCAAAGCTTGGAGGAGTTGATATCCTCGGTCTTAATCTGCAATTAGGACAAATGCTGCAGGTACTTAATGTCTTTGTGCCAGTAATCAAGAAATCTTCGGTAGAGGGTTATCAGAGTGGACTGATTGTCCAGTCAGAAGGTGTAGATGACAAAGATACCTGTGGTTATGCCGGAGGTTATGTAGGAAAACTGATCGGTGGGCAGATCTGGGGCGAAAATGATGCACGCTGCAAGGTCACAAAGCTGAGACGAGTTGACGGAAGAAGCTATGTCGGAGGATTTGTCGGAAGCTCCAGACCAGGAAGTGTAGCAACAGTGGATCCTACTGCAGGAGAAGGATTACTTAGCCAGCTTCTGAATAAACTGTTAAGTACACCGACAGATTTGATAAAAGTATTAAATGCCACAGTCGCAACTATCCGTTATGCGGATGTGGAATCCTGGGATGACTGGGGAATCATCGTAAATGGTGCTTACGCAAGTGAAAGTAATAACACTTCTTATGCAAAAGCAGCCGGAGGATTTGCCGGAAATCTGGAAGGAACTGTACTCGGTGAGAAGGGTACGAAAGAGGCAGGAGTTTCTGTACAGAATATCCGTTCCGTAGTCGCAGGTGAATATGCCGGAGGATGCTTTGGTGTTGCTGACGTGGCCGGAGTTGCCAATATCAGTGCAGGAAATGAGACCTCGCTCCTTGATAAATTATTAGAGCTTGGAAGAACCGATGTGCTGGATGCGTTTAGAAGTTATGTATATTACGGAACTGTAAGTGGAAGTAAGGATGCTGGCTTAAGTGTCAGCGCAAACACAGCGATAAAATCCGGACAGAACAATCAGGTTACCTATAGCGGAACGGCCGGAGGTTTTGGCGGCTCACTGTTAAATGGTTCTGTGAAAAACAGTAAAGTAACAGAATTAAGTAATGTAAGAGGTTTAAATAGTGTCGGAGGATTTGTCGGCTATTCTGGAAAGAGTGGAGTAGTTAAGGCAGACAAGATAGACGTTATTGGAGACAATACAGGACAGTTACTGGGTGGAGCTCTTGGAGTTATGGACATTTTTGGTTCTCACATTGATGACTGTGCAGTTACAGGAACTGATGAGGGTTACACTGTGCAGAGTACAAATGGAGAAGAGCAGATTGCCGGAGGATTTATCGGATATGCAAATCTTGCAAGAATGTCGAATTGTACAGCAGGTGACAAGACGAACCAGAAAATTGGACTGAAACAGGTAGCGTCAGGTGGAACAGCCGGTGGATTTGCAGGACGAACAAGTTTCGCTTATCTTGCAGATTTGAAGTTGGATTCAGGAGCAGTGAATGTAATATTCTCAGTTGTTAATCAACTTGTAAAAGCACTATATCTGGATAAAATCCAGGATTCCGATCTTCTGAAGATTAATCTTGGAATCATCAAAGTGGATGCGCTGTATGATGGCAAACTGCTTCATGTAAATCTGCTTGGATTGGATATTTCTGTAGGACTTTCAAAAAAGTCAACGGATAACAATCAACAGACAGACCTTGCAATTATTACGATTGGAGATTCATCCATCAAACTTCCATGCGATGAAAATGGACTTTTGAATGATAATGATGCCAAATCCAATATCAGTGTGAGTCTGATCAAGGCGAATCGAACAAAAATCACAGATAGTAATGTCTACGGTGTCAGTCAAGGATATGATGTCTATGCCGGTGGAGCCGGAAATAACAATGATGGTGATGCTAAAGACGGACGAAGTGGTGGCTTTGTTGGATTCAACGATGAAGGACTTTTGAAGAACAACAACATGTATTACTGTGATGTGGTTCGTGGAACAAAAGATCTTGTTGGACCATTTAGCGGAAAGAGTAAGTTGGATTCTGTATATGAAGCTAACACACAGGAGAAGGTGGAAGGCGAGAATAATAATTACCGTATTTACAGAAAGCTGGATGTAGCGCTGGATCAAATCAAAAAGGGTTCAGACAAGCTGAATCTAAGCTATGAAAAAGATACTTCCAGTGGATGGGATATTTACACGCTGGGTCATATGAATTCGATAAAAAGCTATGAAACTTTGCAAAATGCAAAGCTGACAGATGATACTTCGTCTACGACAGCAGAGCTTAAAGCTTATGAATCACCAGCAAAAGCAGTATTGATGTCAGATACAAAAACAACACTGAACACAGGAGATAGTGATACACCGGAACCATCCGAGTCGCAGGATCCATGTGATGAGTACATCAAGCTGACAATCAATAAAATCTGGAAGGATTTAAACAATTTTGATCATAAACGACCAGATAGTATCACGGTAACAATATCACGTACCTGGACAGATGCGAGCAGTATAGAACACACAGAACCAGTTTCGGGTTACGATAGTTACACCATAAAAGGTTCCAGCGATAAATCTAAGTGGCAGGAGGTGATAAAGAAACTTCCAGCATACAAGACAGTTGGAGATGATATTTATTATTACACGTATTCCATCACAGAAGCAAAAGTGGATGGTTATACAACAACGATAGATAAATCGCAAGATGGATTTACCTTCACAATAACTAATAGACATTTCCCAGGTCTTCCGGATACCGGAGGATACGGAAGCTATTTGATTTACCTGATAGCTGTTCTGCTTTTCCTGGTATATTTCGTAATGAGATATAAAAAATGCAAGGAAAATAAAAAAGCAGAAAAACTATAAAAAAAATTCTCAAGAAAAGGAGATAAAGGACATGAAGAGAATGAAAAAAATCATGGCATTAATGCTGGCAGCGATTATGATGATGGCTATGTCTGTCACAGCATTTGCCGCAGAAGGAGCAACAAAAGGCACACTTACAGTAAATGTAAAAGATGGACAGACATTAGCAAATCAGACAGTTAATATCTACAAATTATTTGATATGACAGTCAGCGGTTCTAATTATGGTTACAAAGTAAATAGTCTGTACACACCAATTTTGGATCAAGTTTTAGGTGATGGTTTCACTGATAAAACAGATCAGGGATATTATGACGCAGTGAAGAAAGCTACAGATACTAATAATGGAACGAATACGCAGAAATTTGCAAATGACTTCACAAAAAAATTATTAAAGTATAATAAAGAACATCCAGACCAAATGATTAAGGAAACAAGTACTAGATCATTTGATGAAGATGCAACAGATACAACTTTTAATGTTGAGGGGTTAGACTTTGGTTACTATCTGGTTTGCCAGACTGGTACAAAAGAAATTCAGTCTTCATTAGTTCCAGTAGTCAGTGCAACAGCAACAGTGAACTTAAAAACTCAAGCACCAGATATTACAAAAACAGCAGATAAAGATGCAACTACAGTTCACGTAGGACAGACTGTAACTTATACAATTACAGGACAGGTTCCTGATATGACAGGTTATAGTAATTACGTATATAAAATCCACGATACATTAACAAATGGTTTGGATTTTGTAACAAATGAAGCAGGAAACGTTGTTGTAACAGTTAAAATTGGAGAAGCAACTTATAATGATGTAGTAGGTGCAATTTCTAAGGATAACGAAAGAAATATGACAATTGACTTATCTGAAAAAGTGAAAACAGCTGCTACAGGAGCTAAAATCGAAGTTACTTATCAAGCAAAAGTAAACAAAAATGCAGTTGTTGAAACAAAGAATAGTGCGACATTAGAATATAGCAATAAACCAGGTACAGATGCAACAGGAAGAACAAAACCGTCTGAAGTTGTAACACCTACATATCCACTGGATGTAAAGAAAACAGACACAAAAGATATTATGTTAGCAGGGGCACACTTTAAGCTGTATGCTTCAACTACAGATGGTAACATCGATAAAAATGCAGTAATCAAAGTAACAAAAGATGTAGAAAATACTGATGGTGAATACACTTATGCAGCTGATCAAAGTGCAGCAGATACAATTGACGAAATGGTAACAGTTGCAAGTGCAATTGATGGAAATTACAATTTACACATTAACGGTCTGGCAGCAGGAATCTATTATTTGGAAGAGACACAGGCACCAGATGGTTATAACAAGCTGTCAGCTCCAGTTAAGGTCACAATCAAAAAGACCAGCGACACTGAATGGACTATTACAAAAGATAACAATGAAACTCCAGAAAATGATAAAATCATCGATATTCAGAACAGCACTGGTTCCCTTCTTCCATCCACTGGTGGACGTGGAGCAATTGCATTTTCTGTAATCGCAGCTCTTCTTGTATTCGGTGTAGCAGTAAGCTTCATCCGTGACAAAAGAAAAGAAGCATAATAATTTTACCAGAGATATAAGATAATATTTAAGGAATTGGCGGTTATCTTCCACGGAAGGTAACCGCAATTCCAAGTATAACAACAGGGAGAATGAAATGAAGAGTAAGAAGAAAAAAAAGAAGGTAACAATAAAAGATATTATTCGTCTGATTGTGCTTTTGGTTGCATTCTCCGTATTGTTATATCCAACGTTTAGTAGTTATTTGAATGAAAAGAATGGTTCCAAAGTTGTATCCTATTATGATGAGGAAAGCGTAAAGTTAAGTAAGGCAGAAAAAGAGCAAATGCTGGAAGATGCGAGAGCATACAATAAGGAAATGCTGGGAAATATTGATTTGATTGATCCATTTTCGCAGGAAGATGTGGAAATAGATGCTCGTTATGAGAGCCTGTTAAATGTAGATGGTTCTGGAATGATGGGATACATTCGCATTCCTAAGATTAATGTAGAACTTCCAATCTATCATGGAACAAGTGAAGCTGTGCTACAGGCAGGTGTCGGACATTTTTGGGGTACATCTCTTCCAGTTGGTGGAGAAAGTACACATACAGTTCTGACCGGACATAGAGGTCTTCCGACAAAGACACTATTTACCAATATGGATAAACTGGAAGTAGGGGATATTTTTTACATTAAGGTTTTAGATGAAACACTGGCATATCAGATTGATCAGATATTAACAGTTTTACCGGAAGAGACAGATGGGTTATCTATTGAACCAGGCAAGGATTATGCAACACTTGTTACTTGTACACCATTTGCAATCAATACACACAGACTTTTAGTACGTGGAGAGAGAATACCTTATGAAGAGGCAACGAAGCAAGAGCCGGATACAAATATAAAACCAGAGTTATCTTTTACTGCTAAAGTGCTGATTGTAACAATTATAGTAATTTTTATAGGGTTGATGATAGCTGTAATTTATAGTATACGAGATAGAAAAAGGAGGAAAGTAAGGTGAGAAAGAAGATAAGAAGTATTCACATTATTTTATTCGTTATGCTTTTTCTTGTCGGTAATTTTATAGATATTTCAACAATCCATGCTGAAGCAGGAAGCAGAACAGGAAGCATTCAAATTATTTACAAGGGGAGAAATAGTTCGGATAAAGAAGTGACTCTTTCCGGAGCAAAGTTCTCGATATTTCCAATTCAATATATGAAAAATGATGAGCTGGTCTGGGAAGATAGTTTTAAAGATTCAGGTATATCATTACAAGATACCAGTGCAGAAGCAAGAGAAAAACAGGCAAAACAATTGTTTGCATTTGCGAAGGAAAATGATATTTCCGGCTTAATGCAAGAAACAGATAGTTCGGGACGCACGAGTTTTGGAGAATTGGATGAAGGAATTTATCTGATTGCACAGATTGGAAATGTGGAAAGTGGTACAGATAAATTTGAATCTGCGCCATTCCTTGTTAATATTCCATCTGAAATCAATGGGAATGTAGAATATAATGTAACGATAGAACCAAAGGCTGAATGGGTTTCACCAGAAACACCACCGAGCAATCCAGATAAGCCAAAGGATCCGTCACCTTCAAAACCAGATAAACCAAATACTATTCAGAAAATAATAAATACGGTAAAAACCGGAGATACAACAAATATAGTTGCATGGTTTTTAATAGCGATTGTTAGTCTTGGTTTGATTGTAGGATTATATAAAAAGAGAAAAATGAAGTAGGCATTATTTAAAGAAAACTGATCCATTGCGGTGGAATCAGTTTTCTTGTGTTATATGGTTTAAAACGTTTCTAATATTAATGTTGAAGTGGTGGTGCAACGGTACGATTGATATCGTTGTTTGATATTTGAGGAGCATTGAGCAGTGCTGTGAAATTCTGTTGGATGATATCTAGTGTCTTCTGTTTTTTCTGCAATTCCTGTTTTTCTCGGACAGTAGCAGCCTGTTCAGATTCAAGATGTTCAATCCGCTTTTGGATTTTCTCAGAGCTAGGGATTTTGGTAACGCCCAGATCCTGAAGCTCTTTTTTTA
>OHAE01001512.1_pt1 | contig 16916 bp, 23 predicted proteins | sample 1577061 | NCBI WGS metagenome assembly OHAE01 (sample SAMEA3541535, study PRJEB24748) | human gut metagenome | biome: human gut; feature: human-associated habitat; material: faeces | place: China | collected 2012
GATGTACACCCCTTTTGCTAAAGATGTATTTATCTGCGTTACTTCTTTAACCCCTTCTATTAACGGTAAATAACTAATTATTTTTTTAAACATTGTTCCGATACGCTCGGCATCATTTGCATAATCCTGTGTCTCTAGCCTAATTTGTTCAGCTAACGCTAATAATTCATCATATTGTCCCATATTTATATATATTTTTTATCCGAAAACCCTAGAAAATGTATGATCGAAAACTCTATTCTTCATTGTACTACTATCTATTAATTCCCCTATTCCAACGAATGACACAGATAATGTGACACAATCACCACGCCTTCCTGTAATTGTCATTCTTGTAATAAGTGCATCACCTTCTAACGACACCTTACCATTCTTTATATAATTATCAGTAGAATTAATTGGGGATTTATGATCTATAACAGAACCAAAACACACCCTTACAGGAAGGTCGGATTTTAATAAGCCGAATAAGTTAGCCTCATCTTTTATATCACTCATTAGATGTGCACTGCTTCCATTCCATCCTAATCTTCTTTTTTTCTTTTTCTCCCATCTCCCTGTATCGGGGCTTCCTACCGTTATTGTTTCTGCCTGTATGTCCAATTCACATGTAGTAGCATAAGCCAATGTTCGCCATTGTCCATCAATTCTAAAAAACACTATTAAATTATTCCCTTTTAACTTCATACCGGCAAATCTTCAATCATGTAATTTACAGTTTCTTCCGACCAATCAACACTTTCAGATAACACTACATACGTTTTACCATCCCTAGTTAATCTTGTTAGCGGTGTTATATCAGCTTTCTCCATTTCCAATGTTAACTTCTCTGTAGTACGTCCGTAAAGTCGCTTTAGGTTACTTAATAATGCCATCTCCGGCCGCATTTGTCCCCATCGGACAAAAAACAAAGAAGCCATATCTACATCAGTATGTGTTATAATGCTATATGCGGCAGGGTTATTATTATCTGTTGCAAAATTCAGTTCAATCTGCTTATCGTTTTTGAAGCCATTTTCTAAAATAATGCTATATATATTTCCATCCCGCTTACTTTCCGTAGTTCCATCTACTTTATAATAATCTACTTTTAAATTTGAGAAATACATTATCCTATTTTTATTTTCACCATTCAATGCATGTATTGATAACTCTGCAACTCCTGCAACTCTTTCTTTTATTGGAATTATATACCCATCTGCACCGTTATATGGCATACTTAAAGTTTTTGTACTTATTATCTTACCCGTACCGCCCGTAGATGTTCCCTCATATCCTATTTCTACATTAAACCAACATTCCCAATCATTCCAGCCTGTACCGTTCCAATACTTATTGCCAATTCTAAACATCATCTCTATTTCTTCTTTTTCTATACCCTGAATTGGTTGTCCGACAATGCTTTCTGTACCATATACAGACGAAGAAATAACAAAAGCACCGGAATCATAGAATGCCATAGCCTTACTTCTTTCGCGGAATAGAATCATGTTCCTTAACATATCAGCAGGAGGATAAGAGTAATATCCATCTAATAACGTTCGGGTTATTGCAATAGCCTTTTTATAATTATAGTTCTTTTTGGTATCCAATTCACTATAAGAGTAGTTATCATGTTCTATAAATCTGGCTCCTATTCGTATATCCCACATTAATTGACCGAAATTAGATATTACCCAATTGTCGCTAATCTTTTCCCATAAATATAATTCGGCATTACGTCCTATATAATTGTAATTAATAACTTTATTATAACCCAATACAACACCTGAATCTATAGGCTTATATATGTATGTCTTTTCGTCTAACTTTTCAAAATCATCTTCACTAAGCTCCGGCACAACATTACCAACTTCATTTACATTTGCCGAAATGTACATTTTATTACATCCCTGAATTACATCCCGCTTATGATTATCTCCGGCAAGTTCCATACTAATTATGTCCTTCAAAGTAATCGTTACCGTATTATCTAGAATACTTGTACTTCCCACAGCCATTTCCCTCAAATTCGCTCTGCTAATAACCACATAATTATCTACGGATATAGATATGAAATACACGGTTTTCCCTCGTTCGCGCATACACCATCCCCAAAACTTACAAAATTCTTCCAATACACTACGATATGTATCCGCATCATATTCCATATAATCAGGATCATCATAATTTAAGCTGTTACTTTCAGAAAAGAAATTATAACGGCTCACCATAGCCAATAGCGGTAAATTATAATCAGTCATAGCATTACTTCTTGTTACCTCTTTAGGCAAATAGATTGTTTCATAATCTATGCCTGTAGCCAATAAGCATTCTTCTATTATACTGGCAAAATTAACTACATTCATATCTTTTGTCTGGTCCATATATTTCCCGTCAATAATTCCCAATCCTGATATAATAGGAAATTCAGCCTCAACAGGTGTAATATTCCAATCTTCACTGAACGTATCTGCCTGCATATATCCACACCATTCTAAAATACCATCTACAAATAGTTCTATATAGTGCTGTGTATTATTCACAGGCATCAACCCTCCTAAATTCCCATTGTCTATTACGCGAATATATCCGGTATAACTCCTTATAGGCTGCAATATATCATCAGAAGAATCTTCCTCCGTTGTAAAAGCATTTGAAGCCGGTTCCAATATTATCGGATCACCTGTATAATCATCTTCGTATATATTTATCTCCGCACTTCGTTCTTTTATTGTCTTAAACGGTACTTTCCATTTTATAGCTCTACTCATTGTTACAATTTGCTATATATATTTATATTATATATTTCATAATAATAGTACGATATACTTATTTTAGATTATTAAATTGCTCATAAATAATCGTATTTTTAAGTCTTTCTGTCACTATTCATAATTTGCTCCATAATCCTTGCCTTTTCCCGTAATTCATTCAGCTCTTCATCTGTAGGCTCTGATTTTTTATCATTATCCTCAAACTCCCAAACAAAATCCATATCCCAATCTTTTCCCGTTTCGACCTTAACTAAAAGGCGGCCAAGCAGCCTTGTCATTTCCCAATTCTGCCTGTACCGCCTATTCAATCCCTTTATATAATCCCTAGCTTCAGCCACAGACATTTTATTCAGAAAATAATTAGGGCTGCAACCACCTTCACCTACTATCAGTTGATACAATTCATGTGTCGTTAATCTTTTTTTTTATCATCTTCTTCTATCGCTTCTTCCGACACACCTGTACCTAACACCTCCATCCTGTTACGATAATATTCTGTCATGGAACGCACTAAATCCACATTGTTAAGTTCTATTATAAACTTATCTAAAGGCATATCAAAATCGCTATTACCTCTCATTAGTATGCACCAAAATAAAATGTGGAGACATAGCATTTTATGTGGATCATAGGGTAATTTACTCCCAGCTACAGCTTCGTATGTGTACAACGGTCCCCAAATCGAATCAAAAGAAAATTCATACTCCTTCTCTTTTATCGTCACTTTCATACTATGCCCCTTTCGTTAATGCTCCTACCCCCTGCAAAGAAACCGACACACTACCGCTTTGCCCTTTTGTACCGTCACGATCCAACGCTGTCATTATTGCTTTTCCTTTATAAAATGCTCCTGTAGTCGGTGCGGTCCACCCATCTTCCGGTACGCCCTCATCGTTCTTATTGGATGGAATACCAATTGTAACATCAATAAGTTTCCCGGATACAAACAATTCAAACAACTTATCATATACTTGATCGTTGGTACGAGAAGCATCTGCACTGTCTACACTCTCATTGGTAGCACTCCAATTCATATTGCCAACTTCGGGTGCATCCCATGTCCCATCATCCTTTGTTGCACTATCGACTGTATTAGTAGCCAAACTTATCTTACAACTCGTTGACAAGGCTATTACTTTCCCATCTACCCATAACATCAAATCCTTACCATTCAAAGATTTTGCTTTTCCCATATCTCTTATTTTTAAAATTAATAATCCAATGTTTTAAAATTAAACTGCAATGTCACCGTATAAACATCAATGTCTAACAGATACTCTTCATTACTTCCCAACAATTCACAATCCCGCACCTCTAAATCTTCGTATTTAGCCGATTTCCCCACAAAAAGATAGCGTATCCTATTAGCTGTCCGCACGGCCTCACCATAAGATTTACTCGCTACGGCTACACCCACTACTACACTATCCTCTGCCGTGCCATCTTTCGTGCCTGTATCGGTTATTCCTCCATTAATGAATAGTATATACGGATATTGCGGTACGCCTGCCGGAATCACAAGCGGATATATCCGCTCCTTTACTACGGCTGTTATTTCCGGTGCATTTGTTAGCACTTCCTGTATATGTATACCTATCAATAAACTCATAGCCTCTTTTATTAATCATTTATAAATGTGTTTTAGGTTACTTTCCATATCCAGCCTCAACAATCAAAGCCTGTATACGCCTGCTCAATGTATTTGCAGCTTGATTCATCGCCCCATCCGATGCATTGAAAAAGTTAAGAGCAACAAGCGAACCCCTATTTGCTATTTTACCGTTCTTACTTTTTGTCCTTGTAAATGCCACACGTGGCTTTGTTCCTTGATTCAACATTCGCAAAATAAATGCCCTATCTCTACCTACATAACTATCTATCTGTTTCGTCCGTTCACTTACTTTCCGTTTCCTAATGATACCACTCACTCCGCCTCTATTCTTTGCATATATTGCCATACGTCCAGTGCCGCGCTGATTTAAAAGAGAAACATTACCACCCTTGCCAAATCTATACACACTCATCTTTACACCCTGTGACGTTCTACGCGCATCATGTCTTAACGCTGACTTTGCAGCCTGTTGCACTGTTTTCTGAACCGGCTTTAACGCTTTACGTATTTCACCCTTTATGTCTTTTTGGGAAACAATCTGCTTGTACTCGAGCCTCTTTATCATTCCCAACACACCTGTCGCATCCGTTTCAACAAGAGGTGTTGTTATCTTATAAGATACTGCCATACATTTACCCTTTCAAAATTACCCCTTTACCTGTTCTTTTCCCATAATTATTAACCGCTAATACTATTTGCTCACCCGTCACTATAGAACGTCCACCACCGCCACCGCCTAAATTTCCTGAATGAATGGAATCATATAACCTCTTTTGATCCGCCTCATTGATAAACATTTCACCGGAAGATACACGAGCTGTTATTCCATCCTGATAGTTTGTGCCACCGACAATACCACCTTCGGCAAAATTTAAATTTGAAAACACACTGGCTATTGTTGCCATAACCGTAGCTATAGCGGCTAAGTTATAAGGAAAAGGTAAAGAAGCCGCACTCGTTACACCTTGAGCTGTAGCCAATGCTTGCAGCTGTATAATCATTTCTGCGATGTCTCCCATGCTACTAAATAGACCTTGTGCAACTTCATCACCTGCCTGCCCTGCCATACTGCCAACACTACCTAAAATACTACCTAAACTTCCTATTGCACTAGTCATATCGTCTATCTCTTTCGTTTTCTTTGCTGTTTTGTCAATACCATTAGCTATTTCTTCCCACATTTTTATCTGATTTTCCAAAAGTACATTTTCATCATCATTTGCAAATGCTAATAAACTTCGGTATTCTTCTATCTTGTTTTGCGCAATATCATATAATTGTAATTTCCCTTGTAATGCAGACAATACAGAATCAGAATCTTCTTCGTCCTTTACTTCTTCTGTTTCTATTGGTAATTTTACTATTGGTAACTGCTTTCTTTCACGTATTGCATCCAAAAGACTTTGATCCATTGAATCTGCAAACACAGTAGCTTTTATTTTTTCTTCTACCTCATAATAACCGGGTATATCTGGTAATTTTGGCAACTTTGTTTTATTTCCACCTGATCCCGATTTACTTCCTAATGCTCTATTATACGTTTTTTGCATGCTTGCTAACGTTCTATCAGCATTATCTGCCGTTGCATACAATGACATCAAATTCTTTAGCCAATCATCCGACTTCTTAACAAGTATTTCATTATAAGCAATCGCATCTAAATACTCTCCATTAACAGAAGCCATCTCTTTAGAAACTGCTTTATAATCCACTGTCTTTGCAGATGTTGTACCCATTGTAGTAGTAATATAAATGATTTCCGTATTTCTTTCTATAGCTTCGTTATACTTTTGAACATACTCTTTATATTTTTTTGCCAATTCTTCCTTTTCTTTGTCTCCAGCATTAGATATATCCAACATCATCACATCATCAATCTGTTTTCTCGTTATTTGGCTCCAATCAAGCGTATTTCCTTCCACAACTAATCTAGCGGCCGCTTTCTGCGTTTTATCAGAAAACACTTCTGTCATTTCCTTTTGAGCATCCATTATTTTTTGTGCTGCCTCTTTTGCCGCCTCTTTTTGCTCTTCAGTTGCATTACTATCTCTCAATATAGCTATCTGTTCTGCAAAATCCGCCTGATTCTTTGCATTAAAGTATCCATAACTAATTGTTGCATTACCCAGTGCATCAAGCGCATCATTTGCTTCTCTCGCTTTCTCTATCATTGCACTTATCCCCATATTAAAAGCACTAAAATCACCAGTAGATATAGCTGTAAAAAAATTATCAATGGTTGTGTTTACACTTCTCATTATCCTATCATATTCATCGCTCGTTGTTTGGCTTCCATGTATTATTCTATCAAATGCCTCTTGTGCTCCCATAGCTACCCCAACAGCACCAGCAAACTTAGCTATCGTTCCAGCAACACCCTTCATCACACTGCCCAAGTTCATATTCTTATCCATATACTTGTCTAAAGACCGTTGCGCACTCTCCAAACCTTTATCATACTTGCTGCTATCCATTAGCAGTCTGGTTATTATATCTGCTGCCATATTTCTTTAAATAAAAAACGGAGGCTGTCTACCAGCCCCCGCCAACCTTAATACTAACTACAATATAAAAAACATTTATTCGGCTAAACATTTGCCAAGCGTAAATGCTTCTTTACGAAGCGTTGTCATAGCATAGTCACCGTTCAATGTAAGCACTACCGAATTTGATTTAGCCTTAGTATAAGGATCAACGACAAAACTCGTTTCTCCAAAGCCTTGTAATGGCTCATATCCCCAACATCCAAAGCCTATGAATGTACTTTCTTCCGTATTAATATAATTCGTACAGAAAACAGGAATACCGGCAATAGTCCCGTTTTCCACAATCATACGGCCACTTCCCGGATCAACAGGGGTTGTTTCCAAAATAGCTTTCGTATATTCATCCATAACGTATGCCATATAAGAAGCCTCAACACCTTTCAACAATGTTAATGCACGCATTGCAATCAGCTCTTTGTATGTTGGAATCTCACCAGCAAAAGCAATATAATTACAAGCCTTCTTTTTCGCCTTTGTCGTTAATGTACTTAATGCTACGGCTGTTCCGTTTTTAACAATGTCAAAGAACGGACCTACCAACTTGTGTGTAACTGTAGCATCCGTATTGAACATACATTTATTAAGCGTCCGTGCCGTTGCTTGCGGTAATTGCTGACGTACAACTTCATAGGCGACACCTTCCGTCTGAAATATAGTTTCGCGAGTAACCGTTATTGACACACCTACACGTTGCATTTCCGGCTTTATCTTAGAAAAATCTATCGTACTATCCGATAATTCAACTGCCTCACCGGCAACCTCCGCCTCAACCATTCCGGCAACCGGCCATACGTAATTACCTGACAACCCCATCATCATAGGCAATCCTACCTTTGATAAAATCAAACCTTCCTCCAACGGTTTTATTACATCATTGATTGTAAGAGGTATCATTGCATCTGCATCCGTTGATGTTACGCCAACAAATTCTCTTTTCAGAGTGCTAGTCTGTTTGTCCCGATTTATAATCGCATCACGCAAAAACGCATCAAACGCCAATTCTCTAGCTGTTACATTTACATAACCCGTTTTCCCCGCGCTTGCAATGCGAACATCGAGAACATTCATTTCACGTTTAAGCGTTTCAAGCTCTTCTGTTTCCACAGCCGTAAACTCTCTGCTTTTCTCTTTTTCGGCTAAATCCGCAATCTCGTTCATGCGGATTACAATTTCTTCACGCCGTGCTATGTACTGATGTACACTTACCTGTTTCCCTTTACTCATTTTCGTAGAATTATACTGTTAAAAAAATCTCTTTTTTGTTCTTTCCCTTACTTCTGTTATGGCTTTTTTATTTGCCTCACGTTTCCTAGCTTCATCTTCGTTTTCCTCTTTCAACTTTATCCCGGATGCTTCCACTTCTCGTGCGGTCACATTGGTTTGGCTGTAAGCCGGATCACTCGCTATTGTCATTTCAAAAATTGAATCAATCTTATTCACGTGCCTTACTAACACACCTTCATCCGTTTTTGTGTATTTCACACTGTGAGCCTCATCACTCCAATAAATAAAAGAACTACCGGACAAATCACCTCTTCTTACAAGTTCCAAAGCGTTATCACCATCTGCCGTATTCGGAGCTTCAAATTCATACATCACTCCTGTTTCATCAACCGATAGTTTTAAAGTACCTACACCTTTGTTACTTCTCGCCAATAGCTTTTCTCTATTATGCCACATCGTCATTTTAATATCCATCGTAGCAAGCTCTTCTGCCGTAATTGCTCCCTGCTCAATTATTTCGCGGTACTCATCCCAATAATCAGCAAGCAAACGACTTTCAACACCAAAAACTATAGCATAACCTTCAATAATACGGCTACTTCCTTGTGCTTCTACCGCTTCCCTGATTCTAGGCTGAAACTTACCGCCTACCATCATCCTTACTTCACGTCTATTTTCTTTCATTTCCTTAATACTTCTCTATTTTGTCACATCAGTATGCCTCTATTTAGTTGCTCTCTATTAGTCAGCATAAATAACCCTTCATTAAATCATTCGTATTTAGTTTTTAGGTTACTCGTCCGTACCTTCATCTATCATACTTGCAACAATAGTTACACTTCCATCGGCCTTACTTCTATTAAAACTCTCTATCTTATATATCTTTTCATCCCATTTTAACCGGCAACGTTCATTAATTACCTTGTTATTTCGCATAGTTACCGTTATACTCCTTGTTACCCACAGTTCACCGGAAGTTAAGGCCTGCGAGCCTTTCTGATATACAACTCCCGCCCAAACTGTTATAATGTGCTCGTATGTCACTTGCTGCTCTCCAAAGTTACCACGAAGAACAGATGGCATCAATATATCCACTCTCTCCGTCAATCGTCCAGATGTTAACATTTCACACCTCTCTTTCCGTTAGTTTACGATAGGGTTTACAAAACACATCAAAAGTGTAAGGCACTGCGTTCTGTGCTACTGCTGCTACAGGTTCTCTATTCCTATAACAGTGTGCAGCAAGCATCAATACAGCTAATTTAAGTTGCGTTGGAAACCAATTCCCATCCGGTAATACATCATCTTTGCTCAAACTATTACCTGTTTGCTCTAAATAGCCTATCCGCATCAATTCGTCCATCGTTCTTGCCGTACCTGCTACCACAGCATTTTCAGCAGCAACACCATATAAATAAATTATCTGATCTTCATCTTCAAAATCAACACGCATTTGTTGTTTTAATTCCTCCAATGTAACCGTCTTTAAAGTTCTGTTTTCGTCCATTTTTTATCTGTTTTACACATTTTCATCCGTTTCTACCTCATCTTCATCTGTTTCTACTTCTTTTTCTTCATTTTGAGTATTATTTATCGTTTCCCCACTCAACTTAGCACTTCCTAAAGGAGCTAGATTAACGCTCAAATAAATATCATCACCTTTCTCTACAGGTTCTTTGTCACTCTCTTTTCTTAGATCGTTAACACTACATTGACCGTTATCCAACCTAGCTTTATCCCATTTACCCTTACTATCCAAATCAAGTGCATACAACGCACTCAAATCATAGCAATATTTATAGTCCATAAATGTTTTCTCGTTTAACATCTTAGCGGCAAACTCCCTCTCTATCTCCGTAACTATCGGCTGTAGAGCCTCTGCATAAAAAGCAATGTTGCTAACTTCCACACTCTTATAATTAGAATTGGAATCATCCATTAATTTAGATGGAGGAACGTTGAAAAACCGGGCTAGTTCCCTTATTGTAAACTTTCTGCTTTCCAAGAACTGCATGTCTGCACTACTCATACTTATCGGTGTTAGTTGTCCGTCTCCTTTCATCACTAAAATATCATCACCCCTATTCATGGAATCCTGTAAGTCCTCTCCCATTCCTTCCATCTGTTTGTCCTGATATTCACCGAATCCCTTAGTTGTCTGATTGTTTTGTAAAATAGCCTTAAAACGTCCTCCGGTTGCGAACCTCTTTAATGTCTCTTTATCCGATGTGGCAGCTATTCCAAGTGTGATAGCTGCATAATGAATAGTAGACATTCCCCAATACCCACCATCTGTACATACATTCTTAAAATGAAGCACTTCGTTCGCATTATAAGTGCCATATATATTGTTTATCGGATCAGTTATAGTATAGGTGTTACTATACATGTCATACATAACACTACCCGGTGAACACAAATAAAAAGCATATATTCTGCCTAAACTATTCCTATATGGAAGTACAATAGCATTGCCATGAAGTAATATTGTCGATACCAAATATTTAAACATGGTAAACGAGTTCTGCCTTTCATTCGGTTTTACCGAAAGCAAATAATTTATAGTTGCGCCATCCTGCGTTGTATATAACTTGAAATAGTCTTTGGCACGGTCCTTCCGCTTATATTGTAACTTCAACACTGCTGCACTACTACTTATTAAGTTTACAGCCCTATACACTGCCGCTATTTTCATTGCACGGCTAGCAGTGTTTACATATTCAACATTTTGCCTGTAATCGCCTCCACTTACAGTCTTTTCACCTTTTTTAGCTACTTTAGCCTCATCTATCGTTTCACGCACAAATAAATCTAATATGCTCATTACCTTATATTTACATTTTAAAAAGAAATATTTATTATACCTCTACTAATCGCATAAAAACAGGCTTTAGGTTACTTTATAAAAAATATAAGCGGAAATTCCTAAAGATACTTCCGCTTATAAACTGATGAAATATTTATATATCTACCTACCGATCAATAATCTAGCAGCATAATCAATATAACCACCCAATAATATCAGACATACACCTATTACAGCAACGCCCAATTTCCAATTTACTCCCCATGCTACAGCAATTACTACTAATACAATAGATAATAAACCTATAACCACCATTAAAGCCCCAAATTTTCTGTACTTATTCATAACTCTTGTTTTTATTGTTCATAATTATTATATAACCAAAATGTCATAAGTGATGCGATTGCAGCATCTATCTTAAGATTCTCTTTCCGTTTAAGAGGTTTTTTATTTCTCATTCGATCTTCATCAAGATAGCAATTTCCAAAACAATACGGTAATATCGGATTCATACATAACGACACCCGAGCCGGTCTACTTTTTGCCGCCATTTCAAATGTCTCTACAGGTGATGTAAATGCACCGTATGTTTGCGGTACAGCTCTCAATATATTTTCAGGTTTTGCACCGGTTGCAGAAATAGCAGCAGCCAAAGCATTTACAACTTCTTGTGCTTTATAAGCATCATAGCCTATCTGACAAATCAACAACTTTTCATTGCGGGATAAAATATCTTCAACTATCATTCTTTCGCTAATTATAGCTCCCGGACAGACTTTTAACCATCCGTTATTTACCCATATCTTATACAATTCTTTATTAGGATGTTCCTGCAATGCTACTTCCGGTATATAGCAATCTAACCACAAATAAAACTTTCGTTGTACACGTGAATACACATTGTACACGACTACGGAAAAATCATCCGATACAGATAGGTCCATTGCTACCATAGTAATAGGACGCCCTTTTACCTCTTCTATATTAAAATCTGTCTGCAAAGACCTTGCTAAACTTTGTGGAATCCATGTTTTCACGCCACCCGCAACAAATATATTCAACAGCTTTGTCTTAAATTCAATCATTGCTTCCGCATCACGCTTTGCCTTATTCCACCTGTCTTTATAATACGATTCCTGAACCGTTATTCCTATATGCGGATTACATTTCTTCCATACATCAGGATCGCCCAAATGCCCTTCATCCATTTCCCATTCATCCGGCATAAACAAAGATGCAAACTGACTGTCATCGTCATACTCCCTATTCAATACTTTTTTGGCATTCTCCAATTCAATAGCGAAAGGTCCATCTTCAACCCTACTTGCCGTTGTTATTATTACCGTCAACGGTTCACGCCTTGTACCCATCGAAGAAGTAAGTACCTGAAGTAATTCTGCACCCACAGAATGATCCTTGACATATTTTGCTTGCGCATATTCATCGAATATCACAAGACTGGCGTTAAGACCATCCTTTGTATCACTACCTCCTGTTAGACATTCGACAAAACTTTCACTCCCGAACTTATTGGGCTTCCAATGCAATGTTTCCCGTGTCGGTTTAAAATATCTTTTCTTTGTATCTAATTGCCTTACAATCTTAGATATTTCCTCAAAACATATTTTTGCTTGTTTATAACTATTAGCAGCCGTATACGCTTGCGCATTCGCATCTCCAAACAAAAAATCATTAACCGCCAATGATGCGGTCGATGTCGTTTTCGCGAATTTACGCGGAACAAACAGAATAGCTTCACGAACCAAACGCCTTAATTCCAGTTGTCTACCATTCTCTATTTTTTTTGTATTTTCTTCTTTATCCGGCATTCCCGTTGCATCACCAACATCTTCCCATTTGTAAAAACCCAATATCGAAGCGAACTGAAAATACTGCACCTGTGTTAGTTTATAGCATCGCCTGCCATCCATTCCCGAAAACTTCAAAGATTCATATAAACGAGCAAAGCGTTTCACCTTAGAAGGTCTAAAAACATACTCCCGTATCAAACGAAGAAATTTAATAACCGCTAGAATCTCATATAAATTATGCTTATCCGGTTCATTTCTCACAGCCGACACATAGCTATACAACCGCATATCAATACTATCCAGTTGATAATCATCAATATTAATGCTTATCAATTCATTTATGCGCATTTGTTTGTACTCTTTGGTTGTATAATCAATCATATTCATTCATCTTTCATACTTTCCATTAACTTTGTCATCGCATCAGTATCGCTACCGCTTTCAGTATCACTACCCCTATCTAATTCCTGATTCATTCTTAATGACCTTAAATCACGCCTCAATACATCCGCCATCTTTATATACAAATTGTATATCGGATTTTCTTTTGTCCTGTCCTCATTCTCCCTACTCTTCTCCGTAACTGTTGGTAACTGGTCCGCTTTTAAGACTTCATCCCTAACTTTACGGAACACTAGCAATGTCGATGCTGTTAACTCTACCTGATGTGTCATTTCAGGTTTATATTTATCGTTCTGTTTAAGAACTCTTCTGATATATGTTTTCAGATATTCGAGTTGCTTATCAGCAGTCCCCATATCTTCCGTTCTTTTTCTCGCCATAATGTTAAAGTTTTTAATGATACCTACTTTTTCTTTTATCCGACCATTTCGAGCAACCTTGTTTCTTACCCCCACAGACCTATTTTTTTGCACCTATTTTTCTCTCTTTAGAGGCAGTGGATTTGAGTTAAAAATCCATCTAAAAAAATACTCCCTCCCTCTACGAAAAGAATTTCTTTATAAACCTTTCTGTTGCCTGTTTCGATCTTTCCTGTACAGCACAGCGACTATGAGACTTCAGTAACCGGTGTGTTGTTACATGGCAATCATGGCATAAACTTCTTAAGTTGTTATAATCAAACATAAGGTTTTGCATACCTATCACACTCGAAGCCGTCTCACAGGGTATTACGTGATGTACCTCCGATGCAGGAACATATATCCCACGTTCTTTACAATCTTCACAAAGCGGATTAGCTGTTAGTTTTGTACGTCTTAATTGCAACCATCTTTTGCTTTGGATCATTCTGTTATAGTTTACATCTTTACTCATTATACACACTCTTGTTTTTCATTCGTTTTGGTGTATTTCCATACTCTGTACCTCCTGATGCTTTATCAAAAGTGTCCAAGATGTATCTATCATCTATTTGCTGTCCCACTGTTGTACTTTCAGCGATAAGGAAAGACAATATCTTCTGCACACTTACTTCTTCTATCTCACGCCCTATATCTATTAGCTTTATAAACAATGCCGGATGTAGTTTCTTTAGCAACGTTGATAATGCTTTTTCGTTACTACAGCTAGTATGTATATCATCACCATCTATGCTTATCTTCCTACATACATATCCTTTCCTTCCTAATTCGCTATATATATTAATGCTATCTGTCAGTTTCAATGCACGATTTCCTGAAGGCTTTGTCGTTATGATTCTGGTCTTTCTATTCTCAAAATCTTCAAATACTTTTGCGAACTCTAACAGTTCTGTACTCTCATTATCTGCTTCTCCTTCAGGATCAGCTATTTTTAAGAATGCGGATAAGATATACTGAACTAACTCATATCTGCTATCAAACTTGTACTTTCTGACAATCCAATCAATTCGTTTAGCCGTTTGTACGCTAACCTTACTCTGAATGCTTATAAACTTTTGTTCATTTATATCTTTCATAATTATCTATTTTCTATTCTATTCCTCGTATCTGTATAAATCCACGCTTCTCACACTCTTTCAGTAATTCTAACTCTTTCACATCTACTTTCACCCAAAATACGTTTCCTTCCAAAGTACGATGAATATTAAATCGTTCTTTCATTTTTCTAAGTATCTCATTATCTTTTGTACTCCATTCAAACCTAACTTTATCCATATTTATTTTACAGCCCTTTTATGTTGGTTCCCAACAGCCCTACAGGCTGTATAGGACAAGTTACCTCGTACGCGCGCGTATATCAGAGTGCTCCCAAAAGTGTTAAAAACATTATCTTTCACATACTTTTCATTCATAACATACTGATTTTTAAGCGTTTTATATTTGCACCTTATGGTGCTTAATTTATTGCCTGTTGAAACTCATGTAACAGTTTTGATTTATACTCAATTTCTTTCTCTTTAGGTATCATGGTAAAATGTACCCTAATATCTTTCCAAACCTTTATAAAAGTCCGAACTGTTTCCCATTGCTTCTTAGTCATACGTCCATCTCTATACGCTTTTTTACAATTTTCAGCGTATTCAATAGTTCCTACCCTCATTATTTCGCGCGCTTTCTCGATTTGGCTTGCTTTCATTCCTTTATCTGCACGTAATTCACGAACAAAAGCAAGATTATTCCAATCATTGTAAAATCGTCCAGTCGCTTTTCTAAGAAAGCATGAATCAAATATTTCCGATAGTGGAACATTTTGCCGTTTATAGATAGTTTCCACTCTCAATACATTATCATCCACATTACGCCCTTTATTTTTTGCCTCAAACGTCTTATCATATATTTTCATTACTTTTTTATAATTCCGGCTACGTTCCGTTGTCTTTTGCCTGTTTTTCTCAAAGTTGGCATCATTAAACAACTCCTTTTTGCCGGTATCAACACCAACACCGTTAACTTCCCTTATATATTCAAGCGGATCAACACGCATCCGCATGTTTATTCCAATCTCATAATATGTTACCTTAACTCCCTCCATTGATACTCCAACCTTGTCAAACAACATTGTTATAGCCTGCTTTGCTTGACTAACCGTAAACATCCGGCTGTTATCTAATGATCCTTCTGTCAACTTATAATATATCTTATGTAGGCTACATTTTATTTGAATAGTGCTGCCACGTATTTTAATGAATATACCATCAAAGTTGCCATAGGCCGTACTTTGATAGTATATTTCATCTCCATAACTGCACATTTCCAAATGGTTCTTATCCACTATAGACTGTACATCCGGTTGGTAGATTGTTCTTGTATTAAAAATCATTTTGTCGAACATAGAGATGTTATATCTTTTTCTTTCTTTAACCGGTCAACTTCTTTTTTATAATGCTCACATAAAGCAGATAATTCAAATACGCTATATTTTCTTATTTCATTCCTCATGCTTTCTAATACAATCACTTGTGCCTCTCCATATTTGTGTATAATACCATTTCGATAACCACTCATATTTCCTTCATCAAACCTATTACAAGAACGACATTGGGCATTACAATTGATTTCGCTAAATCGTGTTGACATGTGTTTTCTATTAATGTAATGCCCACAATCAGCATCCTTTATCTGATAAACTTTGCCACAACTAATACATTTAAACAGATGTGTATTAGGTATCATATCCCTCAACCGAATATATTGGCTGAATATACCGTCTAATTTCCTTACTAATTTAGACTTACTATCTTGTTTCATCAGTGACACTTTCCATTGAATAAAAATGAATATCAATTATTTCAGTCTCTTTTACCTCTACGACTTGATAATCAGCCAATGTACCCTTCATACGTTCATGGAAATACCGTTCGGCATCTTTCGTGCTTTCTGATTGTACCAACATATATTGGTACTGCTTTCTTTCGTGACCTTTCTTTTCATCCAGTGTAATAAATGCACATTTTATTTTATACCACTTATCGTCACTTTCTTTCTCCGAGCTGAATATTTCAGATACGTTTTCTCTTTTTATAGCCGATACTACAAATTCACCGGATATAAAAGGCTGTAATTCTCCTATAATTCTAGCTTCAGCTTCAGTAAAACTTAACGCATCTACAAGATGCAATTCTGCTACATTCCTATTCTTTCCATCTTCGCAAGTCTTTTCATATCTGATCTTGCATAAAAAATACTGTTTACTCATGATAAAATTTATTTATTTTCTAAAAAACATATCTCCTGAAATATTCCTAGCCGTATCATCACCGGTCAACCTGATGTATCTAAA
>OHAE01001527.1_pt1 | contig 16815 bp, 12 predicted proteins | sample 1577061 | NCBI WGS metagenome assembly OHAE01 (sample SAMEA3541535, study PRJEB24748) | human gut metagenome | biome: human gut; feature: human-associated habitat; material: faeces | place: China | collected 2012
AAACCACGAGAAGAATCCCGTAGTTTTCTATTTACACAATCTTATGGATAGTCCCAATTTAAAATTCATCAAGGTGATTTCTTGCATTCATACTTATGTTTTCAAAAAACATCCTGATTGTTTTTTGATTCAATACAAATATCAAAACCTTACACCTAAGGTCATCATCAGTTGGTGACGGTCATTCTTCATTTTAGTAGCAGCTAAATCTATATTGTCAAAAGGATAAAAATCTTCTTTGTAAGACATTAATTGATAAGCAATATCTGCATAGAATATACGTCCCCTATATCCCATACCTACGGTATAATTATTCATAGACTTTGTATTAGCATATTCCGTATCTGTACGAACACTATTCGGACCTTCATATGGTATTACTTTATAAGAATCATTTGTAATAGAAGGAGTAATATGATTATAACCAACACGCACTGCAAACTGTGAAATAGGTTTAAATTCCGCACCTACCCGGAAGGTGTGCACTCCTTTCATAAAACTCTTCGTAAAGACACCATCTCCTTCACCCATTAATGCCCCATCGTAATCTTTAATCTTTGCAGTAGAATAGTTACTATATTCATATTCAGCACCCAATGCCAAATTACTTCCTATTGTATAACCTAAACTCACATTATATTTCCATGGCGTAACGATAGTATAGTCTATAATATCCCCACCGTTAGCATCTCTTGTATCAACAATAAACTGTTCATCTTTTGTTACTTTTCCATCCAAATTCAAATCTAAATCGGACATCACTATAGATCTTACAACATCAGTTAAATTATACAATGTAGGCGTGTGAACTGCTAAACCTATCCGCAAAGGAGAATTTGCGATAGGACGGATTATTGCTCCAATTTTAAAATCTACTCCAGCTCCACTTGTACCCTGCCAATCTTCTTTTGTATAGAAAGAACGATCACCTGTTTCCGGAGTATAATCAAATCCTTCTCTATAAAACGTATGACGCGAATAATCCACATCATAAGCTCCTAAAGTAAAACCAAAATAAAAACGATCTTCTACATTAAAAGACATATTAAAATCATAAGCATTAATGCCCCCACTCTCCGTAGACCAGAAATCACCATAAGGATTAGTCAAGCTAGGAAAACCTGAATATAGAGTTTCATCATCCTTAGTAGGATTGATCAGTGCACTCTTATATCCAAGAATAGATAACCATCCTATATCATATTTTTCCCAAGGCCGATTGTTATTATTAAAAGCACTAGGTTCCAGTCCATTAGCCTGAAGTGCCATCTGACTAGTTTGAGATACTCCTATCGCATCATATTCTCCTCCCATTACCATACGTTTATTAAAAGATTTAATTTTATGATAATTAAAGCCGAAGTTTACATATCTCAACGCTGTCTTATTTCCTATTTTATTTGAATAGACAAATCCGGCATTATCGAAAGAGCCGGTAGTTCTACCATCTTTCATCACATTACCTGGGTATTTACTTTCTGAGTTAGAACGATTAAACCCGAAAGACAGCATGATATCATTACTCCTATAGATACCTATACCAGCCGGATTAACTCCCATCGTGGATATATCTCCTCCTAAGGCTCCCATCGCCCCTCCCATTCCTACAAAACGAGAGGTACCATTCAAATCCTGCCTCATCATTCGATTAGCATCGTATAGAGTCTGTGCATTTACCCCCATAACAGAGATAAAAAAACACATTACTAATACTAAATTATTTTTTTTCATCATCAAATTCAATTAGTGTTTATTAATGCCAATAACTATCTTCTACTACTACTTCGCGAGCTACCACCTCCAGATGAAGAACGAGATGAACCGCCTCCTGAATAACTTCCACTCGATCGGCTCGAAGAACCGCCTCCATAACTAGGAGAATAGCTTCGACTTGAAGAAGAACGACTATTTACACTAGATGAGCGAGAACTTCCAGAGCTAGAAGAATTATTATATGAAGAACTCCCTCTACTATAACTACTACTTCTAGTAGAAGATTCAGATGGGTTATAAGAGCTAGAACTTCTACGAGAGGTGCTACTTGAACGAGAAGAAACAGAAGAGTTTCCACTCGGACGAGAAGAGCTAGGTCTTGTATAGCTACCAGACTGACGATCGGTTGTTGAAGAAATACCAGGACGTGTTGTCACTGAGCTACCAGGACGAGAAGATGCTACAGGTCTAGAACCAACAACTCGTCCGCTACTTGGTCTGGACGTTGCTGTTCCACCAGGTCTACTGGAAACACTTGGACGCGACGAACCTGAAGGACGACTTGTATATGCCGGACGGGAGCCGACCGCAGGACGAGTATTAATCGGACGTCCCCAATGTCCATGACCATACCAAGGATCATACCATCCATGATGATGTCCCCAATAGCCACCCCAATAACCGGGATAGTAACCACCCCAGCCCCAATAACCGGAATAATAAGGGAAGCCCCATGTTATACCGAATGATCCAAAACGCCAATCCCACCATAAACGGTTAGTATAGGTAGGGAAAGCATAGGCATAAAATCCGTCATCATATACATTCCAATCCCAAGAATTAACACCATATACAACATCCCAATAAAGCGGACTACTTATAGGTATGGCAAAACGCGGATTACGAAAACGAACAATACGCATTGCATATTCATAATCGTCTTCGCTCCCATCAAAACCATTTACCCATTCTCCTCTGTCTACATCATCTTTTTCCTGTATCACCAGAGTATCATTCTCCATTGTAAATGTGTTATCGCTCGAACCATACCGACGATTATATTCATCCACATCACGGACATTACCTTTACGATCTTTTACTACAAATGCAGCTCCGGCAGGTACATACCCTTCGCTCTCCGGTGTAGTTTTGACCTCTTCAGTCCGTTCAGTCCTTCTGTCTTCAGAAGAAGTTCCTTTGTCTTTCGGAGTGTAATAAAGATCGTCATCAAAGCTCTGTGCCATTCCAGCCAAAGGCAGACACATAACCATAAACGATAACAAAACTATCTTTTTCATAACTTCCATATTTTAATTAAGTAAATCTTTTATTCCTGATACAAAGATAATCAAGGCATTTATCCAGTTCGGAAGAATTTCCCCAAATAACAATAGGGATTTCCCTATTTAATGTATTAATAAGATATTTAAGAATTCACTTTCACAATAAATTCTGCAGTCCACCAAATTATTGGTTAATAATAGTGTATCTTTGCAGAAAGTATAACCTATAAGCATTTATCATTAATATGAGATATTTTGAGATTACTTTTATCACCACTCCCTGCACTGAAACAGTCAATGATGTACTATCTGCTGTATTGGGAGAAATCGGCTTTGAGAGTTTTGTGGAACACGAAAACGGGATTAAAGGATATGTTCAACAAAATCTATTTGATGAAAACACTTTAAAAGACATTTTAAGAGACTTCCCTTTACCGGATGCTAACATACAATATGAGGTTCAATTAATGGAAGATAAGAATTGGAACGAAGAGTGGGAAAAAAACTTCTTCCAACCAATCGTTATTGGTAATCGCTGTGTTATTCACAGCACTTTTCATAAAGATATACCTCAAGCTGAATATGACATTGTTATAAATCCACAAATGGCATTCGGCACAGGGCATCACCAAACAACGAGTTTGATTCTTTCCGAGCTCCTGGATGCCGACCTGAAAGGTAAATCCCTGTTAGACATGGGATGCGGTACATCAATCTTGGCTATTCTCGCCGCTATGCGGGGGGCAGCTCCTATTACCGCTATCGATATTGACGATTGGTGTGTGGAAAATTCCAAAGACAACATAAAACTGAACGAAGTTGATAACATCACTGTCGAATTAGGAAATGCAGACTTATTGAAAGGACGTAAACCTTTTGACATTATCATAGCAAATATTAATCGCAATATTCTGTTAGCAGATATGAAAGCATACGCAGAAGTAATGCATCCGGGTTCTGAAATATACATGAGCGGATTTTATGTACAAGACATCCCTTACCTGCAAGAAGAAGCTGTTAAGCATCAGTTGAAATTCCAATATCACAAAGAAAAAGATAATTGGGCGGCTGTAAAGTTTGTGATGGAATAAAGCCTCAATATAACCGAAAATTAAGGGTCAAAAGTCTTAACTTTCTATCTTTTAGGGACGGATTGCGCGAGAAAGAGTTAAAGAAACAATCGTATAATCAGCGTAATTCGTGCCCAAAGAATGATAAAAAGATAGCTATTTTTTGTTTTGACATCTCAACAAATTATCTACCGCTTTTTATTGTCATTCCCACTAACTCCTGCAATGTACCGTTGAAAATATTCAAATCCACATTTTTAGGAATACCGGGAATTGAGCCGACATCCGTGTGTTGCCAAAATTGCCACGCGCCCTCATACCTCACTGAATCCACATAATAATGGGCTATCCAATAAGGGTAAGAGTTGAAAATGGAATCATTGAGATAGCGCATCTTAAACTTATAAGAAGTATATAAAATTGGTTTTACCTTATAATGTCTTTCTACTTTGTCCAGCCATATCTTCAAATCCTTTTTCAGTTCTTCAGGCTCTTTCTTACCTTTTAATTCTATATCCAACACCGGTGGCAAATCACCGGAATCCAACTTTACAGTATTTATAAAAAAGTCAGCTTGCCTCAGGGCAGGAGTAGACGGATTATAGAAATGGTATGCCCCCCGAATAAAACCATGCTTCCGGGCAGATTCAAAGTTTTTATTAAAGGTGTCATCATTCAAATCGCCTCCCTCAGTGGCCTTAACAAACACAAACTTCAACGGATAATTCTCCGATTGATTTTCTTTCAGCAGACTCCAGTCTATATCTCCTTGAAAATGGGATATGTCAATGCCATGCACCTGGTAACCATACGGCATACATACTCCATACTCACGACAACCATAACAAGGTTTCCACCGATAGGCATAAGGCTTTATAAAGAAATAATAAAAAACAACGGCAAATAAAAGAATTATTAGAGCAGATAAAACATAAAACAACCATCTTGGCATCTCTTTAGAAGTATGCTTTTTTCTTTTCGAACTCTTTTTCCGTGAAGAAGAAGATTTCTTTTTCGAAGCAGCCGGATGTTTCTTCCGGGCTTTATTAACAACGAGAATCGGTGATTCTTTCATTTAGAAACGCTAAGATTAATAAATAAAAAGTGATAAGCCTCAGCAATAAGCACGGCTCACCACTTATAACTTATCACTTAATATTTATACAAAATTACTTACTTTGTTCCAACTGCAATGTCTTGGTAGGCTGGTCGCAAACTTCCGTAGGTCCAAAATACTGGATAGGTCCCGGATATACATAATCCGTTGTTTTAGCCCATTCCTCACGCATGGAAGCGAATTTTAAGAATGGTTTTCCATCCAACTTTACTAAAGCTTTCTGAATAACCGGTTTCATTTCCCCATGACGACGTTCCATATTCATCATCATTGTAATAGGCACACCACCGGCAATCCATTTATCAGCAGGAGCAGTCGTATTACGTACAGAAGACATATAGCCGGTTTTTCCGTTAGCAATCAAAGCTGATGCCGTATAACCTAAAGAGTAGCAATAGTCTGCATCGTAATTAGATGGAGCAGCACAACGTCCTTCATATCCGAAGAAGTGGTGTTGAGCAGCAAACTTACCTACATACTTACCTTCTTCTTTCCACTGAGCTAGTTTAGTACCTACCATTTCGGAAAGCAACTTTTCTGTTTCAATTAATGAAACCTGTACATTTCCGTGCGGGTCACGGTCAAGTGACAACTGACGGGCAACACCTTCAGGAAGACTTGCATAAATAGCCGCATTCTCCTTAGAGAGTTTAGAAATGATATAGTCACGTTGGTGAGACTTCTTAATATGAGAAAACTCTTCTGCATTGTTAGCAAGGAAATCATTCAATTCCGCAATCAATCTCTTCATGGCAGGAATGAACTCTACCAATCCTTCAGGAATCAATACCGTACCGAAATTATTCCCCTGAGCAGCACGATCGGCAACAACCTGTGCTACGTAAGTCACTACATCATCCAATGACATATCTTTAGCCTCAACTTCTTCTGAAATAATACAGATGTTAGGCTGAACCTGCAAAGCGCACTCCAAAGCGATGTGAGAAGCAGAACGTCCCATCAACTTAATGAAGTGCCAGTATTTACGGGCTGAATTACAGTCACGTTGGATATTACCGATTACCTCTGAGTAAACTTTACAAGCGGTATCAAAGCCGAAAGAAGTTTCAATCATATCATTTTTTAAGTCACCGTCGATGGTTTTAGGGCAACCAATCACCTGAACGCCATATTTCTTAGCTGCATAATATTCAGCCAACACACAAGCATTCGTATTAGAATCGTCACCACCGATAATAACAAGAGCAGAAATACCCAACTCTTTCAAGATTTCATATCCCTTCTCAAACTGTTCTTTTGTTTCTAACTTCGTACGTCCGGAACCGATAATATCAAAACCACCGGTATTACGGTATTCGTCAATAATATCAGCAGTCAGTTCCATGTAATTATGGTCTACCAATCCGCCCGGACCAAGGATAAATCCATAAAGTTTACTGTCTTTATTTAAACTCTTGATACCGTCAAACAAACCGGAGATCACATTGTGTCCGCCGGGGGCTTGTCCACCCGAAAGAATAACGCCAACGTTTACAGCAGGAACATTAGCAGGTTCATTAGCCTCAACAAACTGAATCAACGGCATACCATACGTATTCGGGAAAAGTTTCTGAATAGCTTCCTGGTCAGCAACAGACTGTGTAGGTTGGCCTTCGCTCACCTTAACAGCACCTTTCAACGCTTTAGGAAGTTTAGGCTGATAAGCAGCCCTTGCAATTTGTAATGCACTTTTAGTCATTTTACTTAAATATATTAAAGGTGTTAGTAATTTTTATTTTTATTTTAAGCGACGCAAATTTCGTTTTTTTTTCTGATATATGAAAACGATTCGAGTTTAAAACTACACTTTTTAATTTAATATCACCTATTTGACAGCTATTTGTAAAGTGCAGTTAGCATTTATTCGAACTTAATGAAAATTTAAAGCCAAAAGTGAAACAGACCTGACATATACGATGTATCTTTGCAGAGATTTAGGTATTAAAAATAAAAGAATATGGAAAAGAAAACGATTGTAGCACGAGCTGAAGTGCTTGAAGGAAAGGAAAAAGAATTTATTGCCAAAGCTGAAAAACTAATTGAAGCTACCAGAGCAGAAGAAGGTAACATCAGTTACACACTTTATCAATGTCCGGAACGTCCCACTATGTTCATCTTCTACGAAGAATACAAGGATAAAAGGGCGATGGCTATTCACGCTGCATCAGAGCATTTTAAAACATTCGGCAAAGAGATAGAAGGTTTATTAGCCCAAGAATTGAGCATTGAAACGTTCTGATTTATGATTACCGACCATGGGTTTCATCCTTCAGTTTCATTAACTTCATTCTGATAATTAGTCTGTTAGGCTGAATGATTTGAGAAAAAGCTGAAAGATGAAATCCTACAGCGGGATAGTCTTCGACGGAAGATATCGGGACAATCTATTTTATCGGCTGAATCTTTTCTACGATAAAGGTTCAGGATAACCCACTGATAATCAAATAGAGTATTCAGAAACTGAAGGATTGAAGGATGAATTAGAATAATTCTGTTTTAACAGGTATTTATATCAGCAAAATGCAGCATTTATCCCAAGCCGGTTAATAAAAAACATCCCGATGATTTTAAAAAACACCTTGATGATTTAAAAAAACATCAGGTTGATTAAAAAAAACATCAGGACGTTTGTAAACAAACATACGGTCGATTGATTACAAACTCCTATCGTTTGCAGACAAAGGACCGTATGTATAAATATAGTAGTCTGCTCTAATTAATTTGCCATCCTCCTCCTAAGGCTTTATACAACTGCACAACAGCAATCAACTCATCACGTATGGCATTGCTCAAACCAATTTGTGCATCAAAGTAACCACGCTGAGCATCAAGAACATCGAGATAATTAATCACCCCGTTGATATACTGCAACTGTGCCAATTCCACGTAACTTTTAGCTGCACGTTCCAACCTCAGTTTAGCATCATAGACTTCTTTTATCTTATTGAAATCCACAATCGCATTCTTCACTTCCTTAAATGCAGAAAGAACAGATTTCTCATAACGATAGACCTCCTGCTCATAAGCCGCCTTTTTTGCTTTCAGCATAGCCCTGTTCTTACCCATGGCAAAAATAGGCGTCAATAAAGTACCATTCAATAACCCATAAGGTGACTTTAAGAAATCCGATAGGTCGGTACTTTCCAAACCGTATTTTCCTGTCAGTGAAATACGGGGAAACATATTTGTAAACGCCACTCCTACTTCGGCATTGGCAGCAACAAGCAGTTGTTCTGCCTGACGAATATCCGGTCTGCGTTCCAACAGTTCCGAAGGCATACCCACAGGCAGGGAGTCCGGAAAATTAAACTCTTGCAACAACAGACTTCGTTTTATCTTATTCGGATACTCACCCGCTAAAAAAGCTATATCGTTTTCTTTTAGAGAAATCTTACGCTCCAAGTCCGGAATCAACGTGGCGGTACGTGCCAACTCGACTTGTGCCTGCTGATAGGAAGTTTCAGAAGTCAATCCCCCCTCAAAACGTAACTTGGCAAGATGTACTCCCTCTTTGCGGGCTTCCAGCGTCTGTTTTACAATAGACAACTCATTATCAAGAGCCACCAGCTCATAATATGCCTGTGCCACTTCGGATACGATTGTCATACGCAAAGCACGTTGTGCTTCCACTGTACTCAAATACTCTGCCACCGAAGCATCCTTTGCCCAACGGAGATTACCCCAAAGATCCAGTTCCCAAGAAAAGAGGAACTGCCCTTCAAACGTATCATTTTTCTTTGCATTATCTCCCCCGTGGTTTTCCCATTCCCGTTCTCCATTGACAGTTCCGTTTATTTGCGGCAAAAGGTTAGCCACCTTAATACGTTTCTGGGCTGCCATTTCTTTTACACGCGCAGCTGCAATCAACATATCTTTGTTATGCTCCAAAGACTTCATTATTAAGTTTTGAAGGGTAACATCCGTATAGATTTCCCACCACTTCTTATCGGCAAATGTCAATGTATCCTGTTGTCCGGCTATCTGTTCCGGAAGATTCAGAGAAGGCCGTACATAGCTTTTCCCGATTTTGCACGAACCAGCCAGCAATCCGAACAACAAACATAAACCTATTATTATATAATTCTTTATTCTTTGCTTCATATTACTTTCTTTTTAGCTTAACTTTCGCTTTATTTTTTGCCTTGTAAATCAATACAAAAAAGAACGGAACCAATATAATACCGAACACGATGGCAAATATCATTCCGAAGAATACTCCGGTACCAATAGCCTGCCTGCTTGCAGCACCCGGCCCGCTTGCTATTACCATCGGCAACATACCAAGCACAAACGCAAGCGAGGTCATCAGGATAGGGCGAAAACGAAGTTGAGCCGCATGTACGGCCGACTGAACCAAATCTCCCCCTTTATCGACTTCTTCTTTGGCAAATTCAACAATCAGGATAGCATTCTTGGCAGCCAATCCCATCAACATAACCAAACCTATCTGAAAATAAATATCATTTTCCAATCCACATACCCAGATTCCGAGATAAGCGCCAAAAGCAGCTACGGGCAGAGAAAGCAACACTGCAATCGGAACCATCCAACTCTCATATTGCGCAGCAAGGAATAGAAATACAAAAAGGAACACCAATGCCATAACAATACCGGTACGGCCACCTGCCTGTTTCTCTTGATAAGACAATCCGCTCCATTCCAAGTCTATATTTTCAGGAAGATGCTCACGAACAATATTCTCCATGATTTCCATCGCCTGTCCGGAACTATATCCCTGTGCCGCAGAACCTCGAATCACCGCAGCCGTAAACATATTGAACCGCTTAATGCTACCCGGACCAGTAGTGTAAGAAGCATTTCCCAAAGAAGTCAAAGGAATCATAGCTCCATCCGCTCCTTTTACAAAAAAGAGGTTAATGTTATCTTTATGTTCACGATAAGGGGCTTCTGCCTGTATATACACCTTATATATTCTATTGAACATATTAAAATCATTCACGTAGACCGAACCGGTATAAGCTTTCATCGTAGAAAAAACATCGGCCAAAGGCACTCCAAGCAGTTTTACCTTATCCCTATCCACATCAAAATAAAGCTGTGGTATATCAGCTTGCAACGAAGAAGAAAGTCCTGCCAGTTCTTTATGTTCAGATGCATAATACATCAATGTATCTACCGCCTGTACCAAATTATCGAATGTAGCATCTCCCCTCGCCTCAAGTTGCATTTCAAACCCGCCGGAAGAACCCAATCCCGGTATGACCGGAGGAGTGGAAAGATAAACCTTACATTCCGGATATTCTTTCAAGTCTTTTTCCACCTGCTTCATAATCTCTTCCAAAGAAACATCCTGACGTTCCTCCCACGGTTTCAAAATAACAGTCAGTTCGCTGCGTGCCTGATTACTTCCCACCCGGGGACTGCTACCGGTCACATTCTGCACATATTCCACCATCGGATTCTCCATCAGATAAGCAATGGCTCTCTCCGTCACAATACGACTGCGTTCCAAAGTAGCCCCTTCAGGCAATTCCAACTCTACCTTGAAATATCCCTGATCTTCTATCGGCATGAAACTTGTCGGTATCAAGCGGTTGACTAACAGAATAAGAATCAACATGAGCCCAAAGCCGCTCAATATTCTACGGGGATGCTTCACTATCTTACGAATAGCAGCTACATATTTATTGTTTCCGATACTTAACCATTCATTTATCTTACGAAAAACAATATTCTTCTTTTTCCCGTCAGAAGGTTTTAATATCAACGAACACATAACAGGACTTAAAGTTAATGCAACCACCGTGGATATGAGTACAGACACTACGATAGTAACAGTAAACTGGCGATAAAGCTGCCCTGTAATACCTCCTAAAAAACTAACAGGAACAAATACGGCAGCCAAGACCAAGGAAGTGGCAATCAATGCACTTGCCAATCCGTTCATCGCTTTCTTTGTCGCCTCATAAGCCCCCAATTTTTCTTCTTCCATAATACGTTCCACATTCTCTACCACAACAATGGCATCATCTACCACGATACCAATAGCAAGAATCAATCCCAATAATGTGAGAATATTCAAAGAGAAGCCGAAGATCAACATAAAGCCGAACGTTCCGATCAATGAAATAGGTACGGCAACGATAGGAATCAATGTTGCACGCCAACTTTGCAAGGAAAGAAATACGACCAATACGACCAGAAACAGAGCCTCGAACAAAGTTTTATAAACTTCATGGATAGACTCGGAAATATAGGTAGTCATATCAAACGGAATCTCATAGCTCAACCCGTCCGGGAAATTCTTGCTTATCTCTTTCATTGCATCTTTCACACGTTGCGCCACCTCTATCGCATTTGCACCGGGAAGCATAAAAATACCCAAGACCGCAGCATTCTCCCCGTTAATACCACTCTCTGTATTATAAGAAGATGCTTCCAAGGAAATACGGGCAACGTCACGCAAACGGATAATAGAACCGTCTTTATTAGCCCTTATCACAATCTCTTCAAACTGTCCGACGGTGGAGAGACGTCCTTGCGTTATAATAGGAATGGTTATATCCAAACCTTTCACCGGTTGCTGTCCCAACACACCCGCAGCCGATTCACGGTTCTGATCTTTCAGTGCATTCTGTATATCCTGAACCGTCAAACCAAAATTTGCCAATTTATCAGGTTGTACCCAAATCTGCATGGCATAGTAACGGCTACCAATGTTGGAAACGCGCCCCACTCCGGGAATACGACGAATCACATCAAGCACATTTATCGTTGCAAAATTACTCAAATAGATTTCGTCAAACTTCGGATCATTAGACGTTAAACAAAGCGTCATCAACTGACTGGCCGACTGTTTCTCTACCGAAATTCCATTTTGTATCACTTCTGCAGGTAAACGGGATTCTGCCAACTTCACACGATTCTGTATTTCCACAGCCGCAAGGTCGGCATCTGCCGAAATATCAAAAGTAACAGTAGCCGAAAAACCTCCGGAGTTAGAACTGCTCGACTCCATATAAAGCATACCTGGCGTACCGTTCAACTCCTGTTCGATAGGTGTAGCCACCGCTTGCGAAACAGTCAACGCACTTGCACCCGGATATGACGCACTGATCTTCACTACAGGCGGAGTAATCTGCGGATATTGGTCAATAGGCAGCATTGTCAATCCGATGATACCTACAATAACAATTACAATGGAAATAACCGCCGAAAAAACCGGTCTATCTATAAAAAAACTAACTTTCATACACTATTTCTTTTTCTCATTCTCGGTAGCTGCCATCTCTTGCACGATTCTAACTTTCATACCGGGAGCTAACTTATGAATACCCTCTACCACTACATCTTCTCCTGCCTCCAATCCACGCTCTACGACCAATTTATTCTCAAATTCAGGTCCTAATTCTATAAAACGCCTTTCCACGGTGGTATCTCTCCTTACTACATAAATATAAGCTCCACCCTTTTCAATGGTTACCGCTTTTTGAGGAACTACCGTTGCATCTTCACGTACATCCAGCAACAGTTTTACCTTTGTAAACTGCCCCGGCAATAATACATGTTTCGGATTAGGCATTTCGGCACGTACAGAGAATGTTCCTGTCTGCGGATCTACCTGAGGTTCTGCAAAATCCACATAACCTTTGAACGGATACACCGTATTATCAGCAAGCGTAATAGAAATATTCGGTTGCCAGGAACGAGTAGAGTCACGCTGACCGAGATTGATATTACGTTCTTTACTTTTCAAATAATCCAATGCCGTCATGCTGAAATCGACCAGCACGGTATCACTTTTAACGATCGTCGCCAACAAAGACTTCCCGCCGGGACCTACCAACGTACCTAAATCGACATTACGTTCACTGATATGCCCGGACAGGGGTGAACGTACGATTGTATATCCTAATTCCAACTCGGCCTGCGCCAAGTCAGCCTCACTCATGGCAACTGCCGCCGTAGAGCTTTCATAAGCGGCAATAGCGTTATCCAAATCAAGCTGGCTGGCAGCATTTTGTTCATAAAGCGGCCGGATGCGCTCCAAATCTCTTTTAGCCTTCAAAGCCTGTGCTTCATCTTTCTTCAACTGGGCGCGAACTTTATCGGCTTTGGCACGATATAAATCCTGATTAATCACAAAAAGTACCTGATTCTTATTAACATAAGTGCCTTCTTCAAAAAGCATATTTTCCAGATAGCCTTCCACACGCGCACGTACTTCCACAAATTGCTGGGCACGAATACGACCTACATACTCCCCGTAAATCTCCACGTCGTCACGTTCAACGGGTTCAACAACAACAGTCGGCAAATCCGGCGCAGGTTTACGCGGACGGTTGATAATATAATAAAGACCAATGATAAGAGCTATGCTCACAATGGTAATCGTCAATCTCTTTCTGTACTGTCGCATGTCTCTATTTGAAAAGAACTTTCTCATATGTATAATAAATTATTTAAATTAACCATATACTCTCTATTGATTTACAAAGCATGTACCAAAATCCGTTAATATTTATTTGTATACTAATAATCAATACACTACATCATTGTTGTATAACAAATATAATGTAGAAATGTATCGCAACTTGTAGAAATATTCTACAACAACGATATGAAAACCATTCCTAATAATATCATTATAGACAACCATAATCATACCCGAAATTTACCGGGGTGCAAAAGTATCAATTATTTATTCAATACAATAATTTCCCTTAAAATAGCCATATACTTAAATAAACTTTTTATCTTTACCGAGAATTAAATAGTTATTAATTTAAATTTTACGATTATGGCAAACAGAAGACAGCTCAAAAAAACAGTTAATTATATTGCAGGAGAGTTATTTACAGAATGTTTAGTAAACTGCCTATACGTTCCCGGAACAGATAAAACAAAAGCTGATGAATTAATGGGCAAAATCCTTATCATGCAAGATGAGTTTATAAGCCGCATAAGCCACACGGAACCGGGGAACACTAAAGGTTTTTACAGGAAACTCCGTGAAGATTTTAATAATCAGGTAAACGCAATCATTGATGAAATTGCGAAGCTGAACTAAGTTGAACTGACACATTATTACATGAAAAAAGCTATTTGTAGTTTTATCTATCATAAATTACTGGGATGGAAAGCAGTGGTAAATGTACCCGATTATGACAAATATATCATTTGTGCTGCTCCCCATACCAGTAATTGGGATTTTATTATAGGTAAACTTTTCTATGCAGCTATTGGACGGAAAACCGGTTTTATGATGAAGAAAGAGTGGTTCTTTTTCCCTTTTGGTTATTTATTAAAAGCAATGGGCGGGATACCCGTCAACCGGGACAAGAATACTTCGACAGTAGAAGCTGTAACCAATGAAATTAAAAAACGTAAAACCTTTCACCTTGCCATTACTCCCGAAGGAACGCGTTCTCCAAATCCAAACTGGAAAAGAGGATTTTATTATATCGCTTTAAAAGCTCAGATTCCTATTGTTCTTATTGGTATAGACTATAAGACAAAGACTATAACCGCAGGAAAAGTAATCATCCCAAGCGGAGACTATAAGGAAGATATAAAAGAAATAAAAACTTATTTTAAACAGTTCACAGGAAAGCATCCCGAGAACTTTCAGACAGGAGAGATTTAATATCATGCGTATCAGTCTTATTCAAACAAATATCATTTGGGAAAATAAGGAGGAAAACTTAAAACTATTAAATGAAAAGTTAGAAACGCTCCGGAATACGACAGACATTGTCGTACTCCCGGAAATGTTTTCTACGGGATTCAGCATGAACAGCCGGATTCTGGCCGAACCGGTCAATGGACCAACCATTACCACCCTAAAGAAATGGGCTAAAGAATATAACTTCGCTATTACCGGAAGCTATATATCCTCTGACAATAATACTTATTATAACCGAGCATTCTTCCTTGCCCCTTCCGGTGAATCATTTTATTATGATAAGCACCACTTGTTTCGTATGGGAGAAGAACCTCTACATTTTAGTGCGGGAGAGCAAAAATGTATCTTTAATTATAAAGGATGGAACATTTGCCTGAATGTGTGTTATGATTTGCGTTTTCCGGTCTGGCTCCGCAATACAAACAATTCTTACGATTTATTGTTAATAGTAGCAAGCTGGCCGACACCGCGTATCAAAGTCTGGGAAACGCTGCTCTATGCGCGTGCAATGGAAAACCAAAGTTATGTTTGCGGAGTAAACCGGATCGGCAGAGATGGTAACAATTTAGATTATCCCGGAAAATCCATGTTATTGGATGCCAAAGGCAGATGCCTGACCAGCTTTAAAGAAGGGGAAGAAAACATCCAGACTGTAGAAATAGATATCGAATCCTTGCAGAGTTTTCGAGATAAATTCCCAGTCTGGAAGGATGCAGATAGCTTCATTTTATCCTAAATATAGCTGATTTTGGCTAATTTTATAACAAACGTGGACAAATTTGAACATTGATCTTTCTCAAAAGAGGTATTTTTGTGGAGTAAAAATTTAAAAGATAATCTAATCTTATAAGAACAAACTTATGAAAACCAATCTTAGTTCGCAGATAACCCTTAACAGGGTATCTCCAAAGTATTACAAACCGGAAAATGCTTTTGAGCGTTCAGTTTTGACAAGGCTGGAAAAGATTCCGACTGATATTTATGAATCAGTAGAAGAAGGTGCACGCCATATTGCCAACGAAATAGCCCAGGTAATCCGTGAAAAGCAGCGTGCAGGACGTTTCTGCGTTATAGCACTCGCCGGAGGTAACTCTCCCCTCAATGTATTCAATGAATTAATCCGTATGCACAAAGAAGAAGGATTGAGTTTCCGCAATGTTGTGGTATTCAATGCTTATGAATATTATCCTCTTAATGCGAATGCCTCATATAGCAATTTCAAAGCATTACAGGAAATGTTCTTGGATCACATCGATATAGACAAACAGAATGTATTTACTCCGGACGGTACAATCACTCAGGATACAATTTTTGAATATTGCCGTCTGTACGAACAGCGTATCGAGAGCTTCGGTGGAATCGACATCATGCTTCTTGGTATCGGTCGTGTGGGTAATATTGCACTGAATGAACCGGGATCTCAAATCAATTCCAGAACTCGTCTTATATTGTTGGACAACACTTCACGCAATGAAGCGGCAAAGACTTTCGGCGGAACAGAAAATGTTCCTATCAGTTCCATAACAATGGGTATCGGAACAATTCTTTCTTCTAAGAAAATCTACCTGATGGCATGGGGTGAAGAAAAAGCAGACATGATTAAACAAGCCGTAGAAGGTCAGATTACAGATGCAATACCGGCTTCCTTCCTGCAAACTCATAGCAATACGCATATTGCACTTGATTTATCTGCTGCCGCTCACTTAACCCGTATCCAAAGACCTTGGCTGGTAACTTCCTGTGAATGGAACGACAAACTGATACGCAGTGCCATTGTATGGTTATGCGGATTGACCGGGAAACCGATTTTAAAACTCACAAATAAAGATTATAATGAAAACGGTTTAAGTGAATTATTGGCATTGTATGGCTCTGCATATAATGTAAACATTAAGATATTCAATGATTTACAACACACCATTACCGGATGGCCGGGTGGTAAGCCCAACGCAGACGACACATATCGTCCGGAACGTGCAAAACCAT
>OHAE01001528.1_pt1 | contig 16810 bp, 16 predicted proteins | sample 1577061 | NCBI WGS metagenome assembly OHAE01 (sample SAMEA3541535, study PRJEB24748) | human gut metagenome | biome: human gut; feature: human-associated habitat; material: faeces | place: China | collected 2012
AATTCCGATTTGCAGGTGAGTTCGGCTCCATAGTATCATATGGCCGGATAAACTACAAGAACAGCCACAGCAGTGCAAACTGCTGTGGCTGTTCGCTGCCTTACGAACACCGGCCATTCCCGGCGGGCGTTTTGTTTGTGCTCTGGTTTACTTCGCGTAATCGACGGCCTTGGTCTCGCGCATGAGATTGACCTTGATCTGACCGGGGTAGGTCAGCTCGTCCTCGATCTTCTTGGCGATGTCGCGCGCGAGCAGCACCATCTGATCCTCCGAGACCTCCTCGGGCTTGACCATGATGCGGATCTCGCGGCCGGCCTGAATGGCAAAGCAGTTGGCGATGCCGGGGAAGCTCTTGGTGACTTCCTCGAGCTTTTCCAGACGCTTGACATAGTTTTCGATGTTCTCGCGTCGGGCGCCGGGGCGGGCGGCGGAGATGGCGTCGGCCGCCTGAACCAGGCAGGCGACGACGGTGTGCGCCTCCACGTCGCCGTGGTGCGCCTCGATGGCGTGGATGACCTCTTCGGACTCCTTGTACTTGCGGGCGATGTTCACGCCGATGGTCACATGGCTGCCCTCGACCTCGTGGTCGATGGCCTTGCCGATGTCATGCAGGAGACCGGCGCGCTTGGCAGTGGCCACGTCGACGCCGAGCTCGGAAGCGAGCAGGCCTGCAATGTGCGAAACCTCGATGGAGTGGTTGAGCACATTCTGGCCGTAGCTGGTGCGGTACTTCATGCGGCCGAGCAGCTTGATCAGCTCGGGATGCAGACCGTGGATGTTCGTCTCGAAAACGGCGCGCTCGCCCTCGGCCTTGATGGTGGCGTTGACCTCCTTCTGGGCCTTGGCGACCATTTCCTCAATGCGGGCGGGGTGGATGCGTCCGTCCTGAATGAGCTTTTCGAGCGCGATGCGCGCGACCTCGCGCCGCACGGGATCGAAGCTCGAGAGCGTGATGGTCTCGGGCGTGTCGTCGATGATGAGGTCGCAGCCGGTGAGCGTCTCGATGGCGCGGATGTTGCGGCCCTCGCGGCCGATGATGCGGCCCTTCATCTCGTCGTTCGGCAGCGGCACGACCGACACGGTCACCTCACTGGCATGATCGGCGGCGCAGCGCTGGATGGCGGTGGCGATGATCTCGCGGGCGCGGCTGTCGGCCTCGTCCTTATACTGGGTCTCCAGCTCCTTGACCATGAGCGCCTGCTCGTGCACCACGTCGTCCTTCAGGCTGTTGATGAGGAAGGTCTTGGCCTCCTCGACCGTGTAGCCGGAGATCTTCTCGAGCAGCTCCATCTGGGTCTTCTTGAGCTGGTTGATCTCGTTCTGCTTGGTGTCGATCGCGGCGATCTTCTGGTTGAGGGCATCGGTCTTTTTATCGAGCGTGTCCGTCTTGCGGTCCAGCGTCTCCTCCTTCTGCTGAAGGCGGCGCTCCTGCTTTTGCAGCTCCGCGCGGCGCTCCTTGACCTCGCGCTCATACTCCGAACGGCTCTTGTGGATCTCTTCCTTGGCCTCGAGCAGGGTCTCACGCCGCTTGCTCTCGGCACTCTTATAGGCGTCATTTATGATCTGCTTGGCCTTCTCCTCCGCACTGCCGATCTCGCGTTCCGAGACCTTTTTGCGGTAGAGCCCGCCAAGGATACAACCAACCACAAGCGCTGCGATGATACAACCGAGTGCTATTGGTAACGACATATGAAATTGTAATCCTCCGTTTCTTCAGATTTCTTCACGATATTTTTTCAAGTTGGAAAAGGCGGGCCATCAAGCGTACCCGCCGGGAACATAACGATATTTGTGGCGGTGCTCCATCCGCCGCCAAAAATATAATCACATTATTTTAACTTTATTCCGTACCGTTGTCAAGTGCCGGAAGCTGCCCGCCGGATTCTTTTCTGGACAGCGCCGCCGCGCTGTACTATAATATAGACCATCCGACAAACGCGAGCATCCAACGCTCCGGCGAAGGGAGGAACGGCGCATGGCGGCGCTTCGGATCATCTTGCCCGCGGCGGCCATTGCGCTGACGCTGGCGCTGTTTTTGCAGCTGGCGTGGCCTGCGCGCACCCCCATCCCCCGGCGCACGTCGCGCCGCGGCGGGATCGGCATCGCGGTGCTGACGGCGGTGTATGCCATTGCCGCGTTCACGGGGCTCGGCTCTGCGCGCGACCCGCAGCGCTTTTGCACGCTCGAGGCCGGTGAGAGCGCCACGCTTGCGCTCGACGGCGTGCACAGCATCGGCACCGTCTGGTACTACACCGGCCTGTACACGGGCGAATACACTCTCGCCTACTCCGACGACGGCATCACCTACACCCCTGCCGGAACGATGCCGCAGGGCTACGCCGACCTCTTCAAATGGCTGCACCCGCAGCCGGCGGACGCCGCGCCCGCGTCGGCGGCTTATGTGCGCATCACGGCGAGCGCGCACCTGGAGCTCGGCGAGCTTGCGCTGCTCGACGCGCAGGGTGAACGCATCGCCGTGCGCGAGATCACGGGCCCGGCATCCGCGGCCGCCCTCTGCGACGAGGCGGACACCGTGCCGGCATCGTCCACGTACTACAACAGCTCGTATTTTGACGAGATCTACCACGCGCGCACGGCCTACGAGCATCTGCGCGGCGTGTATCCGTATGAAGTCTCGCACCCGCCGCTCGGCAAGGAGATCCTCTCGCTTGGCATCGCGCTCTTCGGCATGACGCCATTCGGCTGGCGCTGCATGGGTGCGCTCTTCGGCGTGGCCATGCTGCCGCTGATGTGGGATCTGCTGCGCCGGATGTTCCGCGACGACCGCGTGGCCCTGTGCGGTACGGCGCTGCTGGCATTTGACTTCATGCACCTGACGCAGACGCGCATTGCGACGATCGACAGCTTTGCGACGCTGTTCATCCTGCTCATGTACCTGTTTTTGTACCGGTACTTTGCGGAGGGTAAGCTGCGCCATCTCGCCGCCTGCGGCATTGCGTTCGGCGTGGGCGCGGCCACGAAGTGGACGTGCCTGTATGCCGGGGCGGGGCTCGGCGTGCTCTGGGCGCTGCACTGGGTGCTTCAGGGCGTGCAGGCGCACCGTGACGGCGACGGCCGCCGCTATGTGCGCAGGCTGGTCGCAAACATCGGCTTTTGCCTCGTGTTTTTCGTGCTCGTGCCGGGCATGATCTACTACGCGAGCTACTACCCCTACGGCGCGGCGCGCGGCCTGCACGGGCCGGGGATGTACTTCACGCGCGAATACGCCGCCATCGTGCTGGAAAACCAGCGCTTCATGTTCACGTATCACGCGGGCCTCGTCGCAACGCATCCGTATGCCTCGCGCTGGTGGCAGTGGCTGCTCGACCTGCGGCCGATCCTCTACTACCTGTCGTATGGCGACGGGACAGTATCGACCATCGGCGCGTTCGTCAACCCCCTGCTGTGCTGGGGCGGGCTGCTGGCGCTGCCGGTGCTCGCGTACCGCGCATGGAAGCGCGACCGCACGGCGCTGTTTATCCTCGTCGGCTATCTCGCGCAGGTGCTGCCGTGGGTGTTCATCTCGCGCCTGACGTTTGAATACCACTACTTCGCGGCGACGCTCTTTCTCGTGCTCGCGCTCGGGTACGTGTTCGACCGGCTGCGGCAGCGGGGATATTTCGGCATCGTGTACGCCTTCACCGCGGCAAGCGGTGCGCTGCTCGCGCTGTTTTACCCCGTGCTCACGGGCGTGACGGTCACGCGCAGTTACGCATGGAATGTGCTCAAATGGCTCCCGGACTGGCCATTTTAACACCGGGAAATTTCAGAAAACGAGGTATCCTATATGATTGCAATCGGATGTGACCACGGCGGCTATGCCCTCAAGCAGGAGGTCATGCGCCATCTCGACGAGCTGGGCCTTGCCTACAAGGACTTCGGCACTTACAGTGATGAGAGCTGCGACTACCCCATCTATGGCGAGGCCGTCGCGCGCGCGATCGCGGGCGGTGAATGCGAGCGCGGCATCCTCATCTGCGGCACGGGCATCGGCATCTCCATCTCCGCCAACAAGGTCAAGGGCATCCGCGCCGCCCTGTGCGGGGACTGCTACTCGGCAGAGATGACCCGCCGCCACAACGATGCAAACATTCTTGCCATGGGTGCACGCGTGCTCGGCACGGGCCTCGCGCTCAAGATCGTGGACACCTTCCTGACCACGGACTTTGAAGGCGGCCGCCATGCGCGCCGCGTCGCGCTCATCAGCGACATCGAAAACCGCGGCTGAGGCCGCCTGACCCAAAGGAGGTGTGCCGATGCGCGCCCATCGAAACGACGTCTACCGCGCCCGGCGCAGCCGGGGCAAGGTCTGGCCGGTGCTCTTGTGGATCCTCGCCGGGCTGATCGTGCTGGCCGTGATCCTGTTCTACGCCGGCCAGAAATACATCGTCTACGGCAGCGACGGCTCGCTGCACGTCGTCTTCCCCATCATGGAGACGCCCGCCCCCGTCACCGAGGGCGGCCAGCCCGAGACGGTCGACACCGAGCTCGTGCTCGAAGATCCGGACTACTCCGGCATCATCTCCGACGCGGGCAAGGACCTCTCGGAACTGCACGCGCAGTATCTGACCGCCGACAAGATCACGCCCGAAGGACTCACCCGCGCCGCGGCATCCGTGAAGGCCGCCGGCGGCAACGCCCTCGTATTGCAGATGAAATCGCCCGGCGGCACGCTCAGCTGGAAGTCCGGCGTCTCGGAGGCATCGGCCTACGGCGTCAACGGCACAGCCGAACTTGCCGACGCAATTCAGACCGTCAAGGGGCAGAACATCTACCTCGTTGCGGTCGTGAGCACGTGCGTCGACTCGCTCATGGCCGAGCGCTACGCCGCCACCGCGCTGCAGACCGCATCCGGCAGCGCGTACACCGACGGCTCCGGCGGCTGGGTCGACCCGTACAACACCTTCACGCGCACGTACCTCGTCAGCCTCTGCAAGGAGCTGCGGGAGCTCGGCTTTGACGAGGTCGCGTTCTCGTACCTGCAGCAACCGCTTGCGGCCGCAGAGCTCAAATACGCGGATCAGACAGGCTCGCCTTCGCGCACGGACGCGGTCGTCGCGCTGGCAAAGTACCTGCGCGCGAACCTGACCGCTACGGGCCTGCGCGTGAGCGCGATCGTGAGCGCGGACTCCATCCTGCAAAAGCAGGCCAAGCTCTCCGGGCAGGACATGACAGTGCTGCCGAAGCTGTTTGACCGCGTGTGCGTGTTCGCCACGGCGGACAACGTTGCTTCGCTCCGGAGTGTCATCGCCGCCGACAGCAGCTTTGACGCGGCGACGCGCTTCGTGCCGTTTCTCGCCAAGGCGCCGGAGTCGGGCAGCTATGTCACCACCGGCTGATGCAAGGCGGATATCCAAAAAAATGACCGGCGCGGCCACAAAGGCCGCGCCGGTTTCCATTTGTCAAATTCCGCGAGCGCCCGATGCAGCCGGGCTCGCCGGAGACCCTCAGTGTCTCGGCTGCTTGACGCCGATCACGTGCGCGGCGATGCCGAGGCCGGTCATGGCGCAAAACACGCGGTGCAGCACACGCGCGCGCTTGACGCCGATCTTCTTCGCCTCGGCGTGCGTATAGTTCAGCCCGACGATGCCGGTGCCGATGACCGCGCCGGTCACGGCGGCGGGGACATTGACCATACCGGCGGCGGCCGCCTGCACCGTGTGCACGCCCGCGCCGAGACACAGCAGCCCTGCGCCCGCACCGTGCACGAGCATACGCGCCTTGTAGTTCATCTTGCCCCAGCGGGTGTGCTTGAGCACGAGCTCCGCGCCGTCGAGCGCGTAGCCCGCCACGCCGAGCCACGGCCACACCTTCGGGTACCTGCTGAGGGTGTTCATGATCTTGCAGTCACATTTTTTCATCCTTGAGTGCCTCCTAAGCCTCATAATTTTGCCACATTTTGCAGACCCGCCCGCAGCCTCGGCAGCGCCTCAGGGTCATTTTCCGTCTCGCGCATAACGCACACGACAAGCTGCGCGTCCGTGCGCTCGCTCACCGCCGCAAGACAGTCGAGCAGACACAGCGCCGCCGCGGCATACCGCACGGGGAAAACCACGTCGCGGTCGTCGAGCGCGTCCATACCGTGCCGCCAGACGATCGCCTGCGCAAGGCACATCTGCTGCGTCTGCGTCAGCCGGGGCGGCGGGCAGACCGGCAGCGCGGCAACGCGCCGGAGCAGCTCCGGCCACTGCGGATCGAGCGGCTCGGGCGATGCAAACGCCGCCGCCAGCGCTGCGGGCTTCAGGCACCCGGCACACGCATCGCTGCCCCGCTGCGTCACATTTCCGGCAGTCAGCGCCGCGAGCCGGTGCCTGTCGAGCAGACGCTGCGCCGCATAGGCAAACGCCTCCGCCGCCGCGAGGTTCTCCCGCGCCGTGTGCTCCGGCCGCGTCAGCAGCGCGAGCGTCCGGTCGCGCACCGCCATGAGCGCGGCTGTCAGCCGCCGCTCCCGCGCGCCGGGCACATAGCCGTCATCCGGTATCCGCACGGATTTCAGGCGCAGGGGCGCGGTGCGCGCGAGCAGCTGCCGCGCGACCTCCGGGCACGCGAGGGACAGCCCCCGCTCCACCCGGTCACACAGCAGCACCTCCCAGCGCGGAAAATCCCGGCAGGTGCGGCACAGGCTCTGCGCGCCGAGCGTGCGCTGCAGCTCGCACAGACCGTCCGCACACAGAAACGGGCAGCGCCCGTCCGTCTGCGCAAAGTAGGTGTCGCCGTCCGCGTCCACACGCATCACGCGCCGGAGCTTTTGCGCCAGCGGATGCCGCAGGCGCAGATAGGCATCCTGCGCATCGGGGTCAACAACGATCTCCCACGCGGCGCAGCACGTCTGCGGACACGCACCGGCGATGCACCGGAACGCATCATAGTCGTCGGGTCTGGTCTGGTACATGGCGGCCTCCTCACGTTGATCGATTTATTGTAACACATTCCGCCACGCAGGGAAAGGGACGTTTCCATGCTCCGTGCGCAAAAAAACAGACGGACACCGGGACAGCCTGTCAAAAAGTATTACTTTTTGACATAGGGGTTTGCGGCCTGACTGCATCGCACGCGCCGTCCGCCTACGGCAGAGGCGCGCACGTTTGCAGGCCGAGCGGTATTTTCTCCGCCGCACATGTCGCCGGAGAAAATGATTCCACTTTTTTGCCGCCTGCGGGCGGCAAACTCTGCGAGGCTTTTGGCGGTCTGACCGTTTACCCCGCAGGGGAAGGGACACTTTGCCGCCGGTGCGCAAAAAAACAGACGGACACCGGGATGTCCGTCTGTTTTGGGGTTTTGGCAGCTTACTGCTTGACCATGTCGAGCAGGTTGATGATGCCGCGCGGGCAGATATCGGCGCAGTGGCCGCAGCCGACGCACTTGTCATAGTCGATCTTGGACACGAAGTTCTCGATCTTGATGGCGTCCGCCGGGCACTCACGCTGGCACTTCATGCAGCCGATGCAGCCGACGTCGCAGATCTTGCGCGTGACGGCACCCTTGTCCTGATTGCGGCAGGCAACGAGCACGGCCTGCTTGTACGGCACACGCTCGATGATCTTCTTCGGGCAGGCATCGGCGCAGGCCATGCAGCCGACGCACTTGTCGCGGTCGACCTTGGCGACACCGTTGACGATGTGCATCGCGCCAAACTTACAGGCTCTGGCGCAGTTGCCGAGACCGATGCAGGCGAAGCGGCACTCCTTATTGCTCTTGCCGCCGAACAGCATGGCAGCCTGACAATCCTGCGGGCCGGAGTAGTTGAAGCGCTTGACGGCGACGCCCTCCGCACCGGAGCACGGCACGAACGCAACCATCTTCTCCTCCGCACCGGCGGAGACGCCCATGATCTCGGCGATCTGATCGGCAGCGGCCTGACCGCCAGCCACACAGCAGTTGACCGGAGCCTTGCCGGCCGCGACCGCAGCGGCATAGCCGTCACAGCCGGGGTAGCCGCAGCCGCCGCAGTTGGCGCCGGCGAGACACGCACGGACGGCTTCCTGCTTGGGATCGACCTCCACATAGAAGATCTTCGCGGCGAAGGCCAGCAGCGCGCCGAAGATGGCGCCCATGGCGCCGAGGACAGCGATGCCCTCGAGAATCAATTTAAAATCCATATTCATGCCCTCCTTAGCCGATCTTCATGCCGGAGAAGCCCATGAACGCAAGGGCAAGCAGGCCGGCAGAGACGAGGCAGATCGGGAAGCCCTCGAAGCACTCCGGATAGTCGGCAAACTCGAGCTTCTCACGCACGCTTGCAAACAGGCAGATAGCGAGCATGAAGCCGAGACCGCCGAACACACCGTAGACCACGCTCTGCACAAAGCCGAAGGTGTACTGCGTGTTGAGCAGCACGACGCCGAGCACGGCGCAGTTGGTGGTGATCAGGGGCAGGTAGATGCCGAGCGCGGAGTACAGCGACGGGATAGACTTTTTAAGGAACATCTCGATGAACTGCACGAGCGCGGCGATGACGAGGATATAAGCGATCGTCTGCAGGAACTGGAGACCGAGCTGCACGAGCAGCAGGTTGACCAGCCAGCAGATGGCGGACGCGAGGCCCATGACGAACGTAACAGCCAGACCCATGCCGGCGGCGGTGTCGATCTTGCTCGAGCAGCCGAGGAACGGGCAGCAGCCGAGGAACTGCGAAAAGATGAAGTTATTCGTCAGGACGGCGCTGAGGATGATGGCAAAAATACCGGTCGATGAACTCATGTTATGCCGCCTCCTTTTCCTGCGCAGCGAGCGCTTTTTCCTTGGCTTCCTTCTTCTCGGCGGACTTGCGCAGCGCATACTGCATGAGCGCGATCAGGCAGCCGAGCGTAATGAAGCCGCCGATCGGGAGCGTGAGCACGAGCGCGCCGTACTCAGCCGGGAAGATCTGAATGCCATTGCCGGTGCCGATGACACCGTCGATGGTGTTGAAGATGCCGGTGCCGAACGAGCCCTTGCCGAGCAGCTCACGGATGACGCACATGGCGATGAGCACGAGCGTGTAGCCGAGGCCCTGGAAGATGCCGTCGAAGAACGACGGGCCAACGGGGTTTTTCTGGCAGAACGCCTCGGCACGGCCGATGATGATGCAGTTGACGACGATCAGCGGGATGAACACGCCCAGAGACGCGCTCAGCGCGGGAACGTAAGCCTGCAGCACCAGGTCGACGATCGTGACGAAACTCGCGATGACCAGCACGAAGATGGCCAGACGGATGTCATTCGGGATGACCTTACGGATGAGAGAAATGACCACATTGCAGCACGTCAGGATGACGAGCACGGACAGGCCCATGCCGATGCCGTTGAAGAGGCTGGTCGTGATGGCCATGGTCGCGCACATGCCGATGAGCTGCACGAGAACCGGGTTGTTGGTAATGAGGCCTTCCTTGAACTGTTGTTTGATATTCATGCTTCAGCCCTCCTTAACCCAGCGACTTGGCCGCGTTGATGACGACCTGCACTTCGTTGACGACGGCGCGGGACGTGATCGTCGCGCCGGAGATGGCTGCGACCGTGCCCTTGTCCTTCGTCAGCGCAAGGCCGTCGCCCTGGCCGACGAGATTGTCGCGCCAGGCACCGTCGGTGGTGTCGGCCGCCTTGGCGCCGAGGCCGGAGGTCTCGGAATGCTTGGTGATGTACACACCGGTGCAGTTATAGTCGCTGTCGAGACCGACGACCATGGTGATCATGCCCTGTGCGCCGGAGAACGTGGTCTCGGCGACGTAGCCGGTCTGCTCGCCGCCGGTGGTGGCGACGCTGAGCTTGGTGATGGTGCCGTCGTTCTCGAAATCGGCCTGCTGTGCGTAGTCGTCAGCCTGGAGAACGTTGGCGTATGCGTTTTTGGTCGTCTCGGCTGCGCGCATGGCGATGGTGTCCTTCGTCACCTCATAGATGAGGCCGAGGGCGAGCGCCATGATCGCGGACACGGCAAAGAGCACGAGCGCGAGCTTGATGATCTGGCCGCCGCCGGATTTCTTTTCAGTCTTTTCAGCCATTTGCAGCAGCCTCCTTTGCTTCTTTCTTCGCAGCCTTTGCAGCGGCCTTCTTGGCCTTGACGTCCTCGCGGCTGACGCCGAACTGACGGCGCTGGGTGTGCTTGTCGAACATCCACGCGCAGCAGTTCATGATGAGGATGGCAAAGGAAACGCCCTCCGGGAAGCCGCCGAACACGCGGATGAGCACGGTCAGCGCGCCGCAGCCGATGCCGTAGATGATGCGGCCGGGAGCGGTGACGGGGCTGGTGCTGTAGTCGGTCGCCATGAAGAACGCGCCGAGCAGCAGGCCGCCGGTCAGGAGGTTGTCGAGCATCCACTCGACGTGGGTGTAGCCGCCGCCGTTTTTGCTGCCGAAGATGAGCGTCAGCAGGGCGACGGAGCCGATGAACGACACGGGGATGTGCCAGGTGATGACCTTGCGGCACAGCAGGTACACGCCGCCGATGAGCAGCGCGAGCGCGCTCACCTCACCGAGGCAGCCGGGCATCGTGCCGAGGAACATGGACTTCAGCGTGAAATACTGCGGCAGCGCCTCGCCGGCCTTCATATAGCTCAGCGGGGTGGCCATGGTCTCGGCGTCCACAACGCCGGCCAGACTGCCGGGCACGACCCACGTGGTCATGAACAGCGCGTAGGACGCGAGCAGGAACGCACGGCCGGCAAGCGCCGGGTTGAGGAAGTTCTTGCCGATGCCGCCGTAGAGCTGCTTGACGACCACGATGGCGAAAAACGCACCGATGATCGGCAGCCACCACTTGCAGTTGGCGGGCAGGGTGAACGCGAGCAGGATGCCGGTGACCACGGCGGACAGGTCGCCGATGGTGTCGGGCTTTTTCAGGAGCTTGCGGTAAGCCCACTCAAAAAACACGCACGACACGACCGACACGGCCAGCGGGATGAGCGCCTGCGCGCCGAACTGCCACACGCCGACGCACAGAGCCGGGAGCAGGGCGATGATCACATCGAGCATGATCTCGCGCGTGCCGCGCTTGGCGCGAACCTGAGGCTGATAGGCAGCGTCAAAGGTAAATTCTTTCGGTGTCATTTCGTTTCAGCCTCCTTTGCAGCGGCTTCCGCGCGGGCCTTTTCTTCCGCCGCGCGGGCGGCGAAGAGGAGCTTTGCGGTCTTGAAGGTGTGGGTCAGGGGCAGACGGCCCGGGCAGTTGTACGAGCAGCTGCCGCACTCGAAGCAGTCGAGGATGTGGTACTTCTGCATGTTCTCGAAGTCACGGTTCTGGAAGTACTTGTACATGTACAGCGGCTCGAGCTTCATCGGGCAGACCGTCAGGCACTTGCCGCAGTGGATGCACGTCGGGTTTTCGACCGAGCGGTCTTCCTTATCGGTGAAGAACAGGATGCCCGCGGTGCCCTTGATGTTGGGCGCCTCGAGATTCGTGGCGATCAGACCCATCATGGGGCCGCCGAGCACGATCTTCTTCGGCTCGACGACAAAGCCGCCGCACTGCTCGACGATGTAGCTGAACGGGGTGCCGAAGCGGCACTGCAGGTTATAGGACTTATCGCCCATGGCGCTGCCGGCGACGGTGAGGACACGCTCGATGCTCGGCATGCCTTCGTAGCAGGCGCGGTAGATGGCGTAAGCCGTCTGGGTGCTGATGACGTTGCAGCCGACGCCGGACGGCAGGCCGCCGGGCTTGACCTCACGGTTCGTGATGGCCTTGATCTGCATCTTCTCGGCGCCCTGGGGGTACTTGACGTTCTCCGGCACGATCTCCACGCCGTACTGCGCGGGGTTCTTGGACAGGAGCAGGTCGATGGCGTCCTGCTTGTTCTTCTCGATGCCGTAGTAAGCCTTATCGAGACCGGACGCGATGCGCGCCAGCTCGATGCCCTTGAGCAGTTCCTCAGGGTGGTTCTTCATGGTCAGGTGGTCGCCGTTGAGGTACGGCTCGCACTCTGCACCGTTGATGATGAGCGTGTCGACCTTGCCAAGACCGCCGCGGATCTTAAACGCGGTCGGGAACATGGCGCCGCCGTGACCGACGATACCGGCCTCGCGGATGCGCTCGAGAATGGCCTCAGGATCCTTCATCTGCTCGGGCGTCAGCGGCGCGAGATCCGTGCAGGGGGTGTCCTGGAAGTCGTTTTCGATCACGATCGCGGGGACCATGTCGCCCAGCGGGTGGGGTCTCGGCTCGATGGCAATCACCTTGCCGGAGACAGTCGCATGGATGGGGGCGGAGACGGGTGCGGGATTGTCAGCGATCTTCTGACCCATCTTCACATAGTCGCCCACTTCGACCAGCGGCTTGCAGGGTGCGCCGATATGCTGCATCACCGGGAGCACGACCTGCGGCGGAGGAGCAATGACGGTCACCGGAACGTCCGGCGCCTTCATGTAGTTGGGATGAACTCCGCCATGAAACTTAAAGGGCATTTGCATCACCTCTCTATTTTTTGACCCACATATCTTAGCACACCACCCCATTTTCGTCCACCAAAAACGGTGGAAAAACATCAAATTGTACTAATTTAAATATTAACGAACCTGAAAAAATGCTGACAAGACCGATCTTTGCGGAAAATTTGCAGCATTTTGTGCATTTTGGCCCTTTTTTCCCGTTTCATCCGAAATACAGGCATGCGCAGACGCGAAAAAAATCCGCGCGCAGGGGCTTAACAAGCGCGCAAAAATCCTGTAAAATAGATCACAACTGTTCTGCCGGCGCGCCGCCGGCGGGAAAAGGAGGCCACGTTATGCTGACACCCTGGGCAGACACGCTCGACCGCGCGCAGCCGCTGCCGGAGTATCCCCGGCCGCAGATGGTGCGCGACAGCTACCTGAATCTCAACGGCCCGTGGAGCTACGCGATCACGACGAGCGCGCAAAAGCCCGCGCAGGCCGACGGCACGATCCTTGTGCCCTTCTCGCCCGAGAGCGAGCTGTCCGGCGTGGGACACATCCTGCAGCCGGAGGAATACCTGTGGTACATCCGCACGGTCACGCTGCCGGACGGGTTCAACATCGGCCGCGTGCTGCTGCACTTCGGCGCGGTCGATCAGACCGCGACCGTGTGGTGCAACGGTGTAGAGCTGGCCACGCACACGGGCGGCTACCTGCCGTTCACGGTGGACATCACCGAGGTGCTGGCCAAGGAAAACACGATCCTCGTGTGCGTGCGCGATGCGACCAACAAGTCCCAGCTCCCGCGCGGCAAGCAGACGCTGCACCCGCACGGCATCTGGTACACGCCGCAGAGCGGCATCTGGCAGACGGTCTGGCTCGAGAGCGTGCCGCAGAATTACATCCGCTCCCTGCGCGTGACGCCGCTGTTCGACGCGCATCAGGTGGAGATCACCGTCGAGGGCGAGGGGCAGTGCACGATCGACCTTGAGGGCCGCCGCTACACGTTCCCGGCGGGCGTTCCGGCGCACGTGCCGGTGCGCGCCTTCCGCCCCTGGTCGCCGGAGCAGCCGACGCTCTACCCCTTCAGCGTGACGCTCGGCAGCGACACGGTCTACAGCTACTTTGCCATGCGCAAATGCAGCGTCGAGACGGACAAGGACGGCGTGCGCCGCCTGTTTCTCAACGGCAAGCCGTATTTTCACAACGGTCTGCTCGATCAGGGCTACTGGCCGGACGGGCTCTACACCGCGCCGAGCGACGACGCGCTCGTCTACGACATCCAGCTGGCCAAGGATATGGGCTTCAACATGCTGCGCAAGCACATCAAGGTCGAGTGCGACCGCTGGTATTACCACTGTGACCGGCTGGGTATGCTCGTCTGGCAGGATATGCCCTGCGGCGGCCGGCGCTACGACCCGCTCATCGTCTCGACCCCGCTCGTGACGGGCTGGCACCTCGACGACAGCTGGTATCCCCTCTTCGGCCGCACGAACGTGACGGCGCGCAAGGCGTTTCTGAACGAGCTGCGCGACATGGTCACCACGCTCTACAACCACCCGTGCATCGCCATGTGGGTGCCGTTCAACGAGGGCTGGGGCCAGTTTGACAGCCAGACGGCCGTGCAGGTCATCCAGTCCGTGGACAAGACCCGCACGATCGACCCGGCCAGCGGCTGGCACGATCAGGGCTTCGGCGATGTGCGCAGTCTGCACGTGTACTTCCAGAAGTACAAATTCCAGCCCGACAAGCTCGGCCGCGCCACGCTGCTGTCGGAGTTCGGCGGCTATGTCCACCGCGTCGAGGGGCACGCCATGGGCGGCAGGAGCGTCGGCTACAAGACGTGCGACGCGCCGCTCTCGCTCGAGTATGCGCTCCAGGCGCTCTATGACGAGCAGATCCGCCCCGCCATCGCGCAGGGACTCAGCGCCGCGGTGTACACGCAGCTGAGCGACGTGGAGCACGAGCTCAACGGCCTCGTGACCTATGACCGCAGCGTCGTCAAGCTCCCGGTGCAGACGCTGCGCAAGATCTTCTACATCGAAAACGAATAAACAAAACCGCCCGCTGCGATCGCAGCGGGCGGTTGATTTTTGCGTTTCGGGCTCGGCTCAGTATGCCACGCCCCAGTAGATCATGCACTTGGCGGGCTTGCCGCACACGGGGCAGACATCGTCGATGTGCTCCTGCTCGAACGGGATGCAGCGACTGGACATACCGGCCTTTTCCTTCATCTCGAGCTCGCAGGCAAGGTCGCCGCACCACATGGTCTTGATGAAGCCGCCGTTTTTCTCCTGCAGCTCCTTGGCCTCGGCCAGCGAGTGCGCAGCGTAGGTGTGCTCGTCGAGGTTGCGCTTGGCCTTGTCGAACAGGCCCTGCTGCACGTCCTCGAGCAGCGCGGGGATGCGCGCCTCGAGCTCATCGAGCGCGACGGTGATCTTCTCGCCGTTGTCGCGGCGGACGGCGACGCAGTGACCGGCCTCGATATCCTTCGGGCCGATCTCGACGCGCAGCGGCACGCCCTTCATCTCCCAGTTGGCGAACTTCCAGCCGGGGCTGTTGTCACTGAAGTCGCCCTGCGCGCGCAGGCCGGCGGCCTTCAGGCGCGCGACGAGCTCCTCGGCCTTCTCGGTCACGCCGGGCTTGTGCGCCGCGATGGGCAGCACGATGACCTGGATCGGCGCGATGTGCGGCGGCAGCACGAGACCGCTGTTGTCGCCGTGGGTCATGATCAGACCGCCGATGACGCGCGTGGACATACCCCACGAGGTCTGGTGCGGATAGGCCTGCTGGTTATTCTTGTCGGTATAGGTGATGTCGAATGCGCGGGCAAAGCCGTCGCCGAAGTAGTGGCTCGTGCCGGACTGCAGCGCCTTGCGGTCGTGCATCATGCACTCGATGGTGTAGGTGTTCACCGCACCGGCGAACTTCTCCTTATCGGTCTTGTTGCCGCGGATGACGGGCATGGCCAGCTCCTGCTCGCAGGTGTCGGCATAGATCTCGAGCATCTGCAGCGTCTCCTTGCGGGCCTCTTCCTCAGAGGTGTGCAGGGTGTGCCCCTCCTGCCAGAGGAACTCGCGGCCGCGCAGGAACGGGCGCGTGGTCTTTTCCCAGCGCATGACGCTGCACCACTGGTTATACAGGCACGGCAGGTCGCGCCAGCTGTGCACGATGTGGCTCCAGTGCTGGCAGAAGAGCGTCTCGGACGTCGGGCGCACGCACAGGCGCTCCGGCAGCTCCTCGCTGCCGCCCATGGTGACCCACGCGCACTCGGGCGCGAAGCCCTCGACGTGGTCCTTCTCCTTCTGCAGCAGGCTCTCGGGGATCAGCATCGGCATGGACACGTTCTGGTGACCGGTCGCCTTGAACTTGCCGTCGAGCACCTTCTGGATGTTCTCCCAGATGGCGTAGCCGTAGGGGCGCAGGACGAACAGGCCCTTGACGTCGGAATAATCCACAAGCTCCGCCTTGGTGCACACGTCGGTGAACCACTGGGCGAAATCCACTTCCATATCGGTGATCTGCTCGACCTTTTTTTCTTTGGCCATAAGCGCAACTCTCCTCTGTATGCCGCGCGGGATCCCCGCACAGCCGTAATTTATAATGTATTGGGCAACTTTTATATTTTATGCAATCGCCCGCCGTTTGTCAAGCGCGCGCAGCGCTCAAAGCACCTGCTCGGCGACAAAAATGCCGATGAGCACGGCGATCACGCCGTAGAGCACGACACCGGCGGCGGTGTGCCGCTCCGGCCGGCGGTCGAACAGCTGTCTCACGCACAGCAGTGCAAGCAGCCCCGCACCGACCCAGTACGCCGGGTGGACGGCGATGGCCATGACCGCCGCCTCGACGATCATGAGCGCGAACACCGCGATCTGCCAGGTGCGGATGCGCCGCACGCGGCTGTTGCAGTAGATCTCGCGCCAGGCGTCTGAAAGCTCGCGGCGCTGGCGGCGGAAAAACGGCTCGCGCGGCTTTTTCGCCGCGGTCTCGGGCGTCTGCGCCGCCGTTTCGGGCTCCGTCTCGGTGTAGGGGCGCTTTGGTTCCATGCGTTCCACTCCTTTCCGGCTTTTCGGAAAACCGGCTCTTTTTTCACAGGATACCCCGCCGCAGACCGCCTGTCAAGAGCCGGCGCACGGGCGAAAAGTGCATTTCGGGCTTGACCGCACCTGATTCGTGCAATATAATATGTAAATTAGAATGCCATACAATGTGCATCGAACCCCTTGGAGGTGACCATCTATCAACAGACAGAGTTACATGGCGGAGATCAGCAGCCTGCTCGGCCTGATCACCGACGACCAGACACGTCAGGCGCTCATCGCGCAGATGGAGAATATGTTTGACAATGCGCCCGATGAGGAGCGCCTCATTCAGGAGATCGGCAACCCGACCAAAGTCGCCGTTGCCCTCATCCGGTATGCCGACAGCGGCACCGTTCTTTAGGGGTATATAATAATGGTGTGGAA
>OHAE01001539.1_pt1 | contig 16716 bp, 17 predicted proteins | sample 1577061 | NCBI WGS metagenome assembly OHAE01 (sample SAMEA3541535, study PRJEB24748) | human gut metagenome | biome: human gut; feature: human-associated habitat; material: faeces | place: China | collected 2012
ATTTTAAAAAGTATGGACAGTGTTGCAGACGGCGATAAAACCTATGCCGGATTTACCTGTTTAATTGTTATTTTTACAGAAGTAATGTTGATATTGAAATCGCAAGGTTTGGCGAACGACATTGCAGGAGTATAGTATTGTTCCCTGTTTAGGCAGGGGAAGAAAGGAGTTTTTATGAAAAAGATAAATATAAATAGAGATGTTCGCAAGTATAAAGAAAAATTAGTTGGACCTTTTTCTACACGAGAAGCATTCTGCCTTGTCGTAGGTTTTTTGTGTTTTTATTTGATTAAAGCAATATTTTTTGCGGATATTGAAATGATGTCTGACCAAAATGGCTTTCTTTTAATTGCTGTAATGATTCCTTTTGTTATTGTTGGCTGGGGAAAATTTTATGGGATGCATATTGAAAAGTTTGCGAAATGCGCTTTGCCAACTTTGTTATCGCCTAAAGTAAGAACTTACAAGTGCGGCTATAAAATCAAGAAAAAAGTAATCAAAACCAAAAAATCAAAAGACAAAGAAATGCAACGGTTTAAGTAAGGAGGGGTATTATGAAACAAAAAAATGTAACAAAAAAACGTCCTAAAAAGTTTAAAATCAGTCGAACAGTTCAGGAAACAATTCCATATATCGGAGCTTATAAAAATGGTATTATCGAAACAGAGGAAGGATATTTTACAAAAACCTTTCGTTTAACGGATGTTGATTTAAAAACTTCGTCTGATGAAGAGGCAGAAAAGATTTTGGAAATGTTTCGCGATTTAATTAATTTGTTAGACCCATCCATGTTGATGCAGATAACAATTGATAATAAACGAGTGGGTAAAAAAGCATTCGAAAAAAATATTTTGTGCCGGATGAAAGGCGATGCATTGGATGAATCCCGCGAAGAACATAATCAGATTTTGATTGAAAAATCAAAAGAAGGACATTCCAACATTCAACATTTAAAATATTTGACATTAAGCGTTGAAGCGAAAAATGTAGAAGATGCAGTATCACAATTTAAAACATTAAAAGCGAATATTAATAAGACTATTAAGAATGTATTAAATGAAGATACTGTTGAATTATCGCTGATTGAACGGCTCGAATTATTATACAGTATTATGAATCGGGATGAGGGTAATTTCTACCGCAGAGCAAATATTGATGGAAAAGAAGTAGAAACATTTAATTATATGAACATGAAAAAGCATGGGCTTTCTACGAAAGACTTGATTGGTCCAATGTCTTTCTCTTTTCGCCCATCTTATATAAAAATGGATGAAAAATATGCTTGTGTTTTAAAACTGCGTTATGAAACAGTTACTCGTTTATCACCGGAAATTATTTCAGATATTACGGATTTGCCGATTAATATGATTACTACAATCAATATTGAACCTCTTGACCCGGCAATGTCCACAAAATTAGTTGAGCGGCAATTGACAAAAACTAAAAAGGATGTAATGGATGCGCAAAAAACGGCTGTCAAAGGAAATTATTCTGCCGAATTAATTCCAGAAAAAGTGAAAAAGGCATATAAAGATGCAGACCTTTTATTAGCTGATATTACAGAAGAAGACCAAAAAATGTTTTTAACAAATGTTTTAGTCATGCACTATGCTGATTCAAAAGAGGAATTAGTTTCACAAACCAAAACAATTCAGTCAGTAGTTGAAAAGCATTTGTGTAAGTTTCGTATTATGAACGCCTTACAGGAACTTGGTTTTAAGGATTCTCTGCCGTTATGTGTTATGTCCACTAGTGAAATGAGTAAACTTTCAACAACAGAAGAGACTAGCGCGTTCGTCCCATACTCGACACGAGAACTGATGCAGAAAAATGGATTTTATTATGGCTTACATGCTGTCAGTCGAAATATGATTTTTCATAATCGTAAATTCTCGGTTAATGGTAATGGTATTATTTTAGGTATGCCAGGAACCGGTAAATCTTTTTCCGCAAAGCGAGAAATGTATCAGGTTGCGCTTAATACAAATGATTGTATCTATATTGTGGACCCTCAGGGCGAGTATACTCCAATGATGAAGCTGCTCGGCGGAGAGGAAGTTAAAATTGATATTAATGAAGACAATTATCTTAACCCAATGGATATGGATTTAGGTTATTCTGAAAAGGGAGACCCAATTACAGTAAAATCGGATTATATATGCAGTATTTGCGAAATTGCATTAGGCGGTATATATGGATTAAGCCCGATTCAGAAAACTATCATTAACCGATGCGTGCGTTTAGTATATCGTGATTACATGAAGCATATCACAGAACTACGGGCAAAAGACCCATCCATCACAATTGATAGAGACGCAATGCCTACACTGCAAGATTTATATGAGATATTAATGTGTCAAGAAGAGATGGAAGCGAGAGAAATTGCAACGGCTCTTGAACTGTATACCACGAGTTTTGATAAGTTTTCTCATCGGACGAATGTAAATACAAATTCGCGTATCGTAAGTTATAATATTGCCGGCATCGGCGACAACATGCGTGAATGGGGATTAACTATTTGCTTTAACAACTTATGGAACCAGATTATTGAAAACCACAAAAAGGGTATTCGAACATGGATTTATTTGGACGAATTCCATTTGTTGACGCATTTGGATAGCACGGCTGAGTTTACAAGAAAAGTGTACAAAATGGCGCGTAAATATGGGGCTCTTCCAACCGGTATTACGCAGGATGTGGAAGACCTTTTAGCAAGCGAAAAAGCACGTGCATTAATTAATAACTGTACTTTTGTATACTTGTTGTCACAATCTCCGATTAACCGTGACACATTACAGGAAATTTATTCGATTTCTGATAATCAGCTTTCGTATATTACAAATGGCGGTTACGGACAAGGCTTGATTTATGATGGGAAAAATATGATTCCGTTTATTGATGAATTTCCATCTGATACAAAATTATATAAAGCTATGACTACAAAGCCGGAAGATTTTGTAGCAGATTTACATTAAGAGAGGCCCTTCGGGGCTTCTTTTTTTGCCACTATAGTTCAGCAGACATATTAATAATATCATTTATAACAATAAGGAGGGCACAAAATGAGAAAAAAATTCAAAACAAAGAAAAAAATGATTCCATATCTCTGCGAGGTATTGAATCGTAGCCGTTTTGACGGAGAACCAATTTGTTATTTCGTTGAAATTGGTGAAAAAGAAGCAACAATTTCTTTTGAGCAGGAGATTCCGGGTAATCTCTACCACCAGAAGGTGATAGAAGCTTATAATCTTCGTGAAGAAAGGAAAAACAAACTTTCGATGCCTATTTTGTCAAAAGCTCAGGCAGAGCGTCCAGAAGTGGTAAAGAAAGTGAAGAAAAAATATTCCAGCCGTAATTATATGGTTGGAAACATGTAAAAAATTTTAGGAGGTCACAATTATGAAATTATTTAAAAGAGCAAAAAAAGCAGAAATAATTGAAGTTAAGCAGGAGGAACTTCCCACTATGGATTTGTTGCCAGCGAAAGAGGCATATAAAGCAATGAAGCCAGAACAGATTCGTAAGGCAATTGAAAAGGTAAATCAATCTATCGCATCCGGAAATACGAGTTGTTATATTACAACAGATGAAAAGCCTTGTGATGAGGTGATTGATTTGTTGCTTGAAAAAGGATATGATGTTTCAATTCATGTATTTTCATCTATGTCTAATGAGATGTATCCGGATTATTTTGTAAAGGTCTATTTTACAAATAAAGCATCTGGCGAACTTTATTTTGAGAATGAAGAATCAAGACAGCTCTGGTATGAAAATTAAATAAAAATTTAAAGGAGGACACAAATTATGTCAAAATCAATATATTCAAGAATCGAGGAACACAGAGTAAAATATGTAGTACCATACATCAGGTCGACTGTTGGATTGTTTTTAGCAGAAGCAGAAAGCAATAATGGTCATGCTTTATGGTGTCATGTAGGTTTGGATGATGCACAGTTATCAGCGAGATTATCTTATGGAGATGTTAATATGGCGTCTACATTCTATACCTTAGAAGATGCTGAAAACTATGTTTCAATGGTTCTTTCTGATGAGTTAAACCAAAGTGATATTTCAGAATGGTTGTTGAGTTCAGTAAGAACCAAACTGGTACTTAATTTGCCAGAAGAATGTGAAGAAATTACCGGTAAATTGATGCGCAGAAGCGGAAAAACAATGATGGTAGAAGATGTCAGTGTTGTTTTGGCCAAAGATAATTCGGAAAGAGGTTGGAAGATTCTGACTGCATATCCGAGTGAAAAGTAATTTTTTCTCATAATAAGAAAAGAGTAGGCGTAATGTCTACTCTTTTTTGTTATAAACTCTTTTTTAATGTTTCCCACATTTCTTCTCCATCAGAAATTCTTCGGAAAGGATGGTCTTTTGTTTTACCCAATCGTTTTTCGAATGTTTCTTTGTCCCAATAACCACTTTCGTATCGTCCTAACCAAAAGTCGTAATTTTGAACGAATGCTTTCATCATGTCTTTCTCGCAGCCATCAACAAAAGCTTTTGTCAATTCATCGTGGTCTAAATCTTTAATTGTGTTTCCTTTTGAAAGAATAAACAGCAATTCTTCCGGAGTTTTTTCTGAATCCATTTCCGTGCCATCGTCTAAGGTTATGATAACGTTTTCCCTTGCGATTACTTCTTTAATTGTCATTTTTATTCCTCCCTTCGTGCTTATTATAAAATATTTTTGTTTTCTTTTCAACATAAATCTTAAAACAACGGAAACTTGTTAGTTTCAAGGTAAAATGATATATTTTCTTACTACCCTCATTTTTTTCACAGACTATATGTATAGGTAGTATAGACCTGAGAAGGGAAGGGGACTGTTACTAATTACTACCTCCAGAACTATTTTGTATGATTTTTCCTTTTCAGACAGACATATTAAATTTAGAAGATTTTTGAAGGGAGGCGTTATTATGCCAGAACAGGAACTTTCTGTCACAGAAATATTAGCAGCGTGTTGTTTAAAAGAAAATAATCAACGTACAGCAAATACTGCTGTTATTATTTCCACCGGTGAATGTAAAGAAGATACAGCAATTCAATTAAATACAAAAGCAACTTTTATGAGAACTAATTTTAAGTTTGAGCGATATGGGAATGTATTAACTGCGGACTTATATTTTCAGAACGCAAATGATTCTAACTTATTGCGATGCTGTAAATTGTTGCAAGAAAATACACAAAAATTACAGCAGCTTAATGAAAGAAGCGATGTTTATCCGACAATTCAATTTTCGTTTATTCCAATTGCATTAAAAGGGAAATATCATGTTGTAATGGCAAATCCTGTTTCGTGGGAATTATGTTCTGACAATTTAAAAGAACTGCCTACCAGAATTCACATTACCTTTATGATTGATGATATTTTAGGGTTCCAAAACCATGATTTAGATTACAATGCAATTGTTGCAGAAATAAAGGCAAGAGAGCGTCAAGAAGCTTTTTACGAACAGGAAGAAGAAAAGAAAAGAAAACGAGATGCTTATGAGGCTGAATTTGGTCCTAAAGTTACACAAGGAAGGAGTTATTTATGAAAAGAGTAAGTATATTATTGTTAATTTTATCACTGTTCATATTTCCGATAACGGTTTCTGCAGCAGAAAATACCGGCTCAATTGGAATTGTATTACAAAAATATGACCAGAACACACTGAAACAATGCATGGAGTCAGAAGACGGAAATGGCGTTTATATTTTTATCAAAGAGATTGATACCGGAAAAACATATCGTTTCCCGTTAAGCCAATCCAATCAGTTTGAAGGAAGATATGAAATCCCGTATGGAAATTATCGGGTAATTGATAATCCGGATAAAGATTACAATGTTACCTGCGCTTCTGTGTTTAATATTTCCAGCGACTCTCCGGCCCCATCAATTGCATGCGCATTGGAAGAAAAGAAAACTCCGGCAGTATCGCAGACACCATTTAATTCGTCCAATAAAGACACGAAAAAGAATTCAGAACAAAAGAAGCCGGAAAAAAGCCAAAGAGTAAATTTTCAATTAGTAATTACAATTGTTGTATTTATTATTTTATGCGCCCTTTGGATATACAATCGGTTTATTAAATTTCGTGATGATTAATGTAAGCCGGGGTAAATCCCCGGTTTTGCTTTTTGAAAGGAGAAAATGATTCATGGCATTATTTGACCTTAACGATTATTACAGTTCTAAAATTGCAGAAAATACCGGACTGTTGCAAGGAGATATAGAAATCTTTGTTAACAGTGGATTATTACCTCATTGTTCCCCAACCAATTTCTCGTTAGAGGCGGTTGATGAGCAGATAAAAAGTTTAGGCAATTTAACTGTTTTATCGCAATACAATATTTATTCAAAGCAAGATTTACTATCAGCATTAAATATATCCGATAACGATTTTGTCCCTGTAAAGAAACAAATTAAATATTTTTGTGAAAATGAGCAGGAAATCGAATGTTTTGTATTAAGAAAATCTGAACTTACACAATTAAAACAAGACATCCCGGATATTTTAGATGCTTATATGAAAGAAAATGAGCAAGATGAAGAAGATGATTTAGATATAAAGTCATCTGTAGAAAACAAACCTAAGAAAGAAGAAACTAAACAGGAAATTCCAAAAGATGAAGTTACTGTAACAGTAAAAAAGAAAAAGAAGAAGAAAGAGAAAGACAAAGAGAGACACAAGAAACCGCATCAGAAACGTGAAAAACGTTTTGAAAGCACATATAATCCAAATGAATATATTAGCAAAGAAGACCCTATTCGTATAGAAGAGATTGAGCAGATTGCAAAAGAACGAGCAAAAGACCCAGATGCTAGAGCGAGAGCAATTACATATGATAAAATTACTGGGACTTCAAAAATAAATAAAACCATACAAGAAATATGCAAAAATGGAGAAGAAATTTTATCTCAATTAAATTCTTCCCCATTCGATGCATCTGTTCACCATGCAGATTTTTCTGAAATGCCTTATAAAGAAGGATTTAATACTCAATGTGAGGCGAATAATAATAATTCATTGGACGAAAAAAATGTAACTGTTTCAGAGGTTGATACAAAAGAGGAGCATACTGAACAATCCGGTTTACAAGCATACGCCGGAATTGTTGAATCAGAAAAAGTAAATGTACCAATTGATTACGCACAAGATAGTAACATGTACATTAATTCAAAATCTATGTCAGAAGCAGCACCTATAACTGTTCAATCAGAACAAAAGCATCTTTATGATAAATTGTCTGATACAGGGCTGACAATGACATACAACAATGAAATTGTTACAAATTACTACACTAGTAAAGAAGCGGCAGAACAAAAAATATCTAGCGGCTATCAGTTAGGGGATATTCATAAAATTCCACAAGATTCGTCTATCTATGTTACAACAGATATGGGAAGTACATACATGTTAAGCCCCGGTGAAATGTCTGAATTAAGAAATGTTGCTGCAAATTGTGAATCTCAGCAATATATTAGTTCATTACCAAATGCGGATGAGTATGCTGCACAAAAAAATGATGAACAGTTTTTCTCGTCCAATGAGGCCCTATTAACATATGAATCATATTCAGGGAAAAAAACTACCGTTTATAATATGGCAGAAGAGGATGAGTATGTGTCAATTGGGTCAAACGATAGCAGTTATTCCTCTGGAAATACAGAAAACCAAGAATCTAGTGCTCACGCAGAAAGTAATGATTTTACAGATAAATCATTTGGACAGAATAAATCTGACGAAGGCGAAAGTGTGATTTATAACAGTCCGATAAATATTCGTAATGCCAATATAACGAAGAAAAATCCGACCGGCTCTTCTGGTGCGCCTATAAAAACAATTCGTCAAATGATTCGGAAGAATCAACGAGTTATGTCACATTCTATTGGACAGGCAGATGCACTTATGGCGATTCATCAATTGAAGCGTTATACGGCATGGGCGATGCCCTTGACAAATGCTACATTATATGGAGCACAAGCAAGAGTACTCAAAAAGGGATTAAATAAGCAGACAAAATTAGGAGACCTTGATAAAGCGCTGAAGCGCTGCAACATTAAAACGAATGTATTACAACAAAGAGACAAAAAAGGGAAATTAGTTTATAAAAAGAATAGTAAGGGAGAATTTTTAAAAGATAAGGCGGGAAATAAAATTCCGGTATTTAAGAAAAAAATATCAGAAAAAGATGTTGAAGGATTGCGAAAAATGCTAAATGCAAAATGCGAAATTAGAAAAGCGTTTAATGCAGATTTACGCACGGCATCTAAATGGCGCAGACATGAATTAACTAAATACGGTTCTTTTTTAGATAAAAATGTTATGGCTGTTGATAAAGAACTTAAAAAATTTACTGATGCAAAAAAAATGGAACGAATGTCAAAAAGAAGATTTGGTCAATCATTATCTTCAATGGTATTTTGTCTTTGTTATAGAGCCGATGCTGTTCAAGGGGCTTTTTTAGTATATCAATATATAAAAATCGCCAAAAAAGGTGTAAGGGCTTCTGTTTGGACAAAACGAAAATCTCAAAAAGGACTTGCTAAAATTGTAAAACCATATGGAAGACATTTGCGAGTAAAAAAAATGAAAACTCGTGTTAAGGCAGATAAATTAAAAGCAGAAAAACGGAAAAAAGCATTAAAAAGGGAAAGAAGAAAACAAAGAATGCGAACACGGGCAAGAATGGTTACTCGTTCGGCAACCGGCAGGACTGTCCGTGGTCATAAAAGACATCTTAAAAATAAGTTTGATAATACAAAGGTGGGAAAAGACGTAATAAAACTGCAAAAAAAACTAAGCCCTGTAGCAAGAGGAAAAGATAAAGCAATCAAATCTATTAGTGGAATTGTTGGTAAATTCTTTGGCGGGATTATTAACGTAATCAATCTGCCAGCGAAAGTATCAAAATGGATTATGATTGGTGCCGCCATATTAACAATTTCATTAGGTTTGCAATGCGTTTATTACGCCGGTGTTCTTCAGCTTTTTGCTGATGTCTTCGGAAGTGATGTTGCAGTTATCGAAGATGGAAAAGAAGAGAAAAATCTTGTAGTAGCCACAAAAGACCATTTGTTAGAGAAAGACAAAAAATGGTTGAAAGAAATAGAGGAAGAAGTGGCGAAACAAAAGAAAAACACTAAAATTGAAACCGCAAAAGACCCATTTTCCGGAAACGTAACAGCATCAACCGGAACGAAAAATGTAAACTATTTCTTTTATAATGGCGGTGGCTACGATACACTTGATAAGCCAAAAGATAAGTTTAACACAAGCGCCGCTCATAAATTAAGCGGAACGGATTATATGATAACTGGGATGTACTCTAATGCAAAAGCGATAATTGCGGCAACCAGCATTTATCGTTCAGAAATTGGGGCAAAAGAAGATGATACAGATGGTTTCATTAAATTTGCAGAACAGTTGTGGGACCATACCCATATTTATCAGATTGGCTTATCAAAAGATGCTAATTATTGCAGTGGTAAAAATTGTAAATCCTATATAATGGATTGCCGGGCATTAAGCAAGTATAAGGACAAAAAGGATTTTAAAGGTAACAAATATAATTTTGCTAAACAAGTAAAAGAATGTGATAAAACATATTACTGCAATGACCCGGAATCTTATAAAGACATTGTATATTTTGGAAAAGAAAGCAAGAAAAAGCCATCCGGAAACGGATGCAAGGGAACCGGTAAGAAAAAGAAGCTGAACAAAAAAATTTATTGTAACTGGTCAATTCATGCTGCTGAAAATCCAGATTTAGCCAATAGCGTGCCGAAAGGAGCAAAAGGTGGTATTACATATTACTGGAAATCTGACAAAAGCAAAACAGGAACTACATTTGAAGAATGTAAAGATGCCAGTAAAGTATATCAATCAGCGGATTTTGATGAATTTAAAATAAAAAACGCTATTAAAACGCAAAGTTTGGTATTGGTAAAAGGCCTTGCGAAACGAGATGGCAAATATTTGGCTTATTGTAATAATTTACAAAGCATTGCCAAATATGGCTCTTCCATAAAAAAACAAGACGGTTATCTTATGCTGGATGCTAAATATGTAAACAAAAAGCAAAAACGTATTGTGAAGAGTTTTACAGGAACTTATAGCACCAACGGAGTATTTACATGGTTTTATGAATGTCAGGGGCATGAGGCTACTGCTTACAAAACAAATTATTGTACCGGACATAGAGGATGCGTTGGACACAAAGTAACGTATTGTCTGGGGCATAAACAATTAGAAGCGCATGTATGTATTGCCGGACTATCAGAAGCAGAAACACAAAGCAAAAATACTAATGGTCAGAAAAGTTTATTTTATACCGATAACAAATTTTGGCGAAAAAAAGAAGGAACTTATGACGATAAATGGAAAGGCTTTTTAGATTCTCACTTTGACTGGGCTGAGTTAATTTTAGCGAATGACTGGGAACGGTCTTACGGAATTAAGGATTCTGACTTCAAATTGAGAGATATTGGGGCAACTATATCAAAGTAAAAAATCGTTATAATATGGTTTTCATGGCGAGCCAAAACAGACATATTAATAATATAAAGATGAAAGGAGGAAGTAATTATGAAAATATTACTTACAATTATTGGAGTTTTGGCTTTCATCGCAGTAATTTGTGTCGTTGTATCAATCGCAAAGGGAATTGTTAGATTCCTAATTAAAGCGTTTATTGTTGTATATGGAGGAGCAATGATTATTGCAGGAGGCTCTACCGTACCTAAATATATTATGAATAAATTTTCTTCCGTAAAGGAAGTTGCTAAAGAAGCTACAACTAAAGCAAAAAAAGAGACAAAGAAAAAAGTGAAAGCCAAAAAAGTAAAAGCAAAAAAAATAAAAGTTGAAAAAAGGAGAGGATAGCATGTTTTTTGCATGTTTCATGAAAAGTAAAGGATTAATGCTTAGCGGAATTGTTGTATCTGTTGTGTTACTGCTATTTCGTATAAAATGCCATTTGATTATTCCCATATGGGGCATCTGCCTTCCAACGCTGCTGTGCTTATTATACACAGCAGCTCAGGTTGGAATATTATTTTTAGCTTATAAGCTAGACTGCAAATGGCTAAAACGATGGCTTAAATAGTATTTTTCCGTCCAATGTAAAGCGAGGGGCTTATAGGCTCTTCGCTTTTTTGCTGCCTTTAACAGACATATTATATATATAAAACTAAAATTAAGGAGGAATGTAATTATGAAGATTAAGAAAATTGCAATTGAGGGCTTTAAAGGGATTGAAAAAATGGAGTATATCCCAAATTCTAAAATTGGCACCTTAATTGCTTCAAACGGAAGTGGAAAAACATCTTTCTTTCAGGCAATGGAATCTTTGTTTGGTAACACGAACAAGGACAAGGTCTTTATTCGTGAAGGTTGTCCAATAGCTACGATTTCTGTTACGACAGAGGGAAATACTTATGAACGTATTTTGTCTCGTGAGAAGCAGAATAAATTTCGAGCTGATAACAAATACGTTACAGAAGCAGAATTTTACGATGCTTTAATGAAAGAAACGAAGATGAAAGCAGAAGATTTCCGGGTATTATCATCATCGGAGTTATTTGAAAAATTATCTTCTCAGGAGTTAGCAGATTACTTAAATGCTAAGGTAAATCAGAAATTAACCATGGATGATTTGGTTGACTTTTTGCCAGCTGATTTTCCAGAGGATGCTTTTCTTGCATTAGAAAATAAACTGGGATATGAATTTGGTCCGGCTGAATTATCCGGACTGTATTCGGATTTTTATGCGACTCGCCGTAATTACAACAGAATGTTGAAAGAACAGCAGAGCAAATGCAATGAAATTTCTAAACCTAATTTTTCTAAAGAAGATTTACAGAAAGCTATTAAAGAAGTTGAGGAAATGATTTCTGCGGCTAAGGCAAATAAAATTGCCAAAGAAGAATATGAAAAAGCAGTAAAAACATATCAGTTAATGGCAAATCAGAAGTCTGAGTTAGAAGAAAAGGTAAAGAAAGCGCATACTTTTGAACCTAAGAAAGAAGATTTAGAAAAAGCCAAAGCGGACAAAAAGGCCGTGCAGGAGCAGATGATGCAGGTCAGAAATTATTGCAGCACAATCAAAAGCAATATGGGCCTTTTTAAGAAGACACTGGACAATTTAAATACGAATATTTGTCCAATCTCGGAAAAATTGGTTTGTTCTACAGACAAAACAAAAATCAAAGGAGAATTAGAGGCATCTATTGCAAAGAACAAACAAATTCTCGCAATCGGTGATAAGAAATATGCTGAACTAAAAGTGTATGAAGATGCTTCGACGAAGCAAATCGAAGTTTTGCAGGATAGTTTTAGTAAGTATCAGAATTATATGAACTTAAAAAAACAGTTATCGGCATTTAAATTGCCGGAAAAACCAATTCAGCCTAAAATCAAAGTAATTGACGAAGACCTTTTGTCGATGAAAAGAGCAGATATTGACATGAAAAAGAAAGCTTTAGAGGATTTTGAGGTATACACAAAAGCGAAAGCCGAATGCGAAAAGGTATCTATTCAGGCTAAGTTGTATGATACACTTGTGAAAGTCACTGACCCAAAAGGAACCGTGGTAAAAAAAGTGTTGGAAAAATATTTTGCCGTGTTTAATGACGAAATCCTTAAAACTACTCAGGCGATGAGCGTTCCTTTTACTGTCAAGTTAATCGTTGACAATGGTGTTAAGTGTATTTTTTGTAAAGACAATATGGCAAGAGATTATGCTATGCTGTCCAATGGCGAAAAGGTTATTGTTACCATGATTATTTTAAATGCCATTAACCGAGTAGCCGGCAATAAAATGTTGTTTATCGACAACCTTAATGAACTGGATGAACCTAATCAGGAGAAGGTATTATCCTTTATTGAAGCTCTTGTTCCTGATTACGACAATGTGTTTGTGGCGAGCACAACAGATATTGCGCTGCCAAATGCAGACTGTATTTCGTTGGAGGTGTAATAATGTATTTAGTGTCATATTCTCCGGAAAAAGACATGTGGTTGATTGATGACTATGATGTAAAGGAATACGGAGCAGAATATCATAGAGATTCTGTTTTCTTGTATCATAAGGGTTTAGTTGCTGATTCAAAATCTCTTGTTAATACGCTAGATGAGGCGTTAAACAGAGCAAATGGCAATGGGCGTTTTGATTACCCAGTATACTATCATGGGAATAATATTAATCATGTCCAGAAAAGACATTATTGTTATGTTGGCAATGTGTTATGTGAATTAATTTAATCTTCAAGTAAAAAAAGAAAATGTCTATCGAGGTATAAAACCCACGATAGGCATTTTTTATTTGCGTAAATCTTAAAATAGATATGCTTTTAGGCCTGGATTTTTTTAGTTAGCCTGAATAAAAGTATTCTATATGGAATTACTATATCCGTTTTGGAATACTGATATTCCTGTCGCGAATATCCTTATGCTACACGGTACACAAACCAGACAGCCGATTTCGTAATAATGATTAGATGTGGTTACTTTGAAAAGGCTGATTTTTTATTGTTTTAGAAGTTGAATAATATTGAATTATGTGTTATAATAATGTTAATGAATATATATGTGGTGATTAGTTCAGTCTGGCAGCAACACTCCTATATAGCATTGTGAAAGTGTGTAAGGAACTATATAGGTGTTGGCGGAGGTTCAAATCCTCCCCGCCACATCAAAAATTATTCAAGGAGGTATTAACAAAGTTATGGTGAAACTTAAAAAGAATAAAACTATAATTATTGGTAAAAGCGGAACTGGAAAATCGAATATGGCTTTAGATTTAGCATTAAAGAAGCGAGGCACGACTATTATATGTAATGGTAGTGTTACCAAAAGTTATTATGAAGAGAATTTTCCAAAGTTAAAAGAGTACGAAAACAAAGATAGCCACTACAATTTTATTCCTAAAAGAAGCGGAAAATATTATATCTGCACAAATGATTGCAATTCAGGAGCTGAATTTTTAAATGCACTGATTCATGGATGTGATTATGGACATTTTGAAAATGATAAAAATGCAACCTTTGTCTATGACGACAATGCATGGATAAACGCTGAAAACAATATGCTTACGTTATGGCAGTTATCTCATACAGATTGCGGAATTATTATTACGGCAGATTCTATTTGCGATATTTTAAGAATAAACGAAAATGAATTAACTAAGAAAATGATTAAAGATATTTCCAAATATTGGGATATTGTAAAACTTGTCAACTTGAAGAAAGCAGGTGATATAGATGCCTAGACCAAAGAAAGACGGTCGATATTTGAATTTATATCTCGACAAGACGTTACATGAGGAATTTGAACAGTTTTGTGAAAACCTTGGACAAACCAAAACGATTGCTACCGAAAGAGCTTTACGTATGTATATGGATGCTATGAAGCAAAATCCGGAGCAACTATTGAAAAATAAGGAAGAAAGATAAAATATGCCAGATATATCAAGTCCTATATGTAGTGATATTAACGTATACTCATTATCTAAAATGTATGATTCTTATTATAATATGTTTTTAAGCCAATATAACACAATAGGTCTTATGGACAATATGTAATAATAAAAATACCCCTCCCTTTTCTTTTTATTAAAGGTTTGGGAGGGGTATTTTTATATTGAAATTTCTTAATTTAATGGCATTGCTTAATTGACATGCTCTTTTTCTATATCCAATTCTTGTTCTTTCGCCCAATTAACTAGTGCTTCAATATTTCTTGCTGATTCAGATACTAGTTTTTCATCCGGACATTCTTTTAAAGCGTAGTTGATACGTTCTACTAATTGCAGCTTACGTTTCATTTCTGCTACATTATTTCCCATAATTTTCTTTAACTCTTCAACTTCTTGAATCATACGAATCTTTTCAGCGGTTTCATCGAGAGAATTATTTTTTATTTCATCAATCTCTTTTTCCATTTTTCGTTTGACATCTAAGTTTTGAAAGATTTTCTTTTGAAATATCAATTGCGCTCTTTCAAAGTAATCATCTACAGACTCACCTTTTGCTGGCGTTGGTAATTTTTCAATAGCAGCATCATTGATAGCGGTATAGAATAAGGCAATATCATTATAGTGAGCGCGAGAATGTTTTACACGAGAATCAAGGCCGCATTCTTTTGCTATCTGCGCAAATGATTCCTGATACTGCTCTAAATGTTTATAATCAAACATCTCTTTGGCGCATAACCGTCCATCTACTTCCGGTATAACCATGCAATGAATGTGAGGACTCGTCTCGTCCATATGTAAAACTGCTGAAATAGCATTATCTCCAAAGGTTTCTTTTATCCAATTAACGCTTTTTTCTTTCCATACATCTAAATCAAACCCTTCCGGTAATTCTCCGGTTCCAATATTAAGAGAGAACTCAACTCCTCGTACTGCGTTTTTTCGTACCTTATGGTTTTTGTAATAATCCATTTGTTTAATTTTCTTTTTAAATGCTGCCTGAAAAGAATCCTCTTCTAACTTTATCAGTTCTTCATTTAGATATTCTTTTTCCGGATTTGCGTTAATCGGCGTTTTTTCTCTATAATTATGGTTATATTTAGCATTAAACTGTGCAGCAGTATGTACTTTCCCATTTGTTGGATGAATGCTAAACCAACTTTTTGCGAGTGCCATATTATCACCTTCCTTTGTTTATGATACTTTTAATATGTCTGTTTTACGTTAAAAGCAAGAAAAAGGTATATATACTTTTTAACAAATTGTATATTAGGTTTATACTTAACCTTATTTTTCAAATCAAAATCCATTTTGAATTTCCCTTCAATCCTGAAAAAAGAGAGCGTAAGAAAAGAGTGTAAATAGACGATATGTATAGAATCCATATATAAGAAAAATCCATAAAACTGCTTCCTGCTGTCAGTGAGAGTAAATCATCATTGGGCGAAAGGGAGCTTTTTTGCGTTGGGATGTACCCTGCTTGTAATTTTCACTCTAAAAACACTGTACTTTTTCTTTATTGAATAAAACCGGCTCGTGGAACGCCCTCTATTGTGGGGGCGAGGGCTGATGTGGCAAAGAAAAAGATACCGCTATGGTGGGGATGAGCAAAACTACCATGCTGGGGAGAAATAAATAATAATAACACCATCATTGAGAGAAAAAGAGATTGTAGAAGTCCACTGATATATTGGGGTAAGATATGACTTCCTTGATACTGGGGAATACAAATTCTCATATATAACAAAATATTGGGAAAATAACTTTTCTGTAAATCCCTATAAGGAGGGAAAATAATATATCCCATCATGGTGAGATAAATTCGTTATAATATGATTTCATATATGACAAAAAACATCTATAAAGTCTCTAATTACAGATATTGAAAACCAAAAAACAAGAAAAGACCTCACAATGTTGGGTGTAATTTGCTCATAATATAATTCCGCATATGAAGAAAACCCCGTTATGGTGGGGAAGCATTTTGACTCAAAACCCATTTCACATAAAAATGCTCATAATACGGTTTTTATTCTATCCGAAAACAGACATATTAATTATAGAAAGCCGTAAAGAAATAACGCTTTGCGGTATAACTTGTAAAACAATGTTAATAGATGAAAGGAGATGAAATTTATGAATGGTTTTTTGGACACGGAAGGCGAACTACATGAGTGCGAAGCTTGGGGCCACCTCCGCCCGAAGCCGGGCAGCGAAGTGCTGTTCAAGACCACCCGGATGGATTTT
>OHAE01001614.1_pt1 | contig 16084 bp, 17 predicted proteins | sample 1577061 | NCBI WGS metagenome assembly OHAE01 (sample SAMEA3541535, study PRJEB24748) | human gut metagenome | biome: human gut; feature: human-associated habitat; material: faeces | place: China | collected 2012
CCACATTAGTCCATAAATAGAGAAAGCCCATTAAGACAAGAATTGCCATGTACCCGATTTTTGCTCTCATAATCTCTTCCTTTCCTTGTTGTCTGCCATTTATGTTTTTTGCTATTTTCTCAGCAGTTTCGGCTTTTCAGTCTGCTGTGCAATTTCTTCCAAAATCTCATATGCTGTTACATTTTCCCTGCGTGCCTTTGTATTTAAAATTAAACGGTGTGCACATACATCCGGAAAAATCGCAAGGACATCATCCGGTACAACATACGTTCTTCCCTCACATAATGCGAATGATTTTGCCATCTCTGCAAGTGCTCCAACGCCACGCGGGCTAATGCCAAGTTCCACATGCTCATGTTCTCTCGTTTTCTCACATAAGCAGATGATATACCGAAGGATTTCATCCTTTACCTGCATATTTTTTACATAAGATTTAGCCTGTTTTACATCTTCAATCGTCATAACCGGCTGCACCTTTTCTATTAAATCTCTGTCAGACACATTTTTTAAAATAGCCAGCTGACTCTCAGCATCCGGATATCCCATAGACAAACAAATCATAAATCGGTCTAACTGCGAATCAGGCAGTGCCTGTGTTCCGCCGCTGGTAACCGGATTCTGCGTTGCCATAACAACAAATGGCTCAAGGAGCTGGTGTGTCACACCATCCACTGTGACACACCCCTCTGCCATTGCCTCTAACAATGCAGACTGTGTTTTTGACGAAGTACGGTTAATCTCATCTCCCAATAGAAGATTGCAATTCACCGCTGCTCCCTCAACATATTCAAAAGCATTTGTCTGCTCATTATAAATTGACATTCCTACAATATCACTCGGCATCGTATCCGGTGTAAACTGGATTCGTTTGTTTGCAAATCCAAGTGCTTTGGAAAATGCTTTCGCAAGCGTTGTTTTTCCAAGCCCCGGAACATCCTCCAACAACACATGACCGGAAGCTAAAATCGCCATTATCACCTTTCGAATGACCTCATCTTTTCCCTTGATAACAGTCGAAACTTCCTTTTGAAGAATATCAATTTTTTCTTGAATTTCCTTTGCGTCCATATTTACCCCTTATTCTAATTCAACGTCTCCATCTTCATTGCCGTCTTCGCCATCGTCTCCATCTTCATTGCCGTCTTCGCCATCATCAGAATCATCGGGAACAATATAAATTATACTCTCATCCACTCCGGTAATTCCGGTCTTCTGGCTCTCTGTACAACTAACCTGTTTCAAGTTTGTATTCGCTGATAAATCCAACGCAGAAATTCCTGTGCCGGCAATATTTAATGTTTCCAGCCCTAACTGTTTCTCAAGATTCACAATCTGCGTAACCGCACTGTCTGAAACGGAAAGATTTGCAACGATGTCATTTTCCGGCAAAGTAAGTACATTTACATTAACCATTGACATATCAATATCTTTCAATTTAGCATTTGACTTCAAATCAATATCAATATTTGGTAAATCTTCATTATCTGTTGTAGCATCAGGATCACCAAAACCTGTATTCATTGCATTTAACACCTGCAAATCCGGACAGATTGAAAAATCAAGCTCCGGCACATAAGAATCCGATACATCCAATGACTCTAACTTTGTTAATACTGCAAAATTAATTGTTTCAATTCCTAAACTTTCACTGCAATCAAGTGTTTTGATTGCATTTGTCTCAGGAATATGCAAATCCGTAATTTCGTTGCAGTTAATATTCAATGATGAAAGTTTTACCGCTCCATCCAATGTGATTTCGGATAAATTACATCCGGAAGCATCAATTGCCTCGAGGTTTGACAAATTTGAAACATCCAATGTTTCAATCGGACAATATGAGCAATTCAAGGTTTTCAGACCGGTACATGCCGAGATGTCAAATTCCATCGTATCATCTGCCGAAGTACCACCCTCTTCCGGCTGCTCAGAACAGTTTAAGGATTCCAGTTTTGTAAAACCTGCTAAGTTCAAATTAATAAAATCATAATTCGTACCGTTTAATGAGCAATCCAAATTAATAAGTCCGATACTTCCTGTCAAAATTAAGTTGTCATCTTTTAACATATTGCGGCTGCAATTCAAACTCTCTAATGAAGGCAAATCAGAAACATTCAAGCTGCTCATAAGATTGTTACTGCAGTCCACATCCTGCAGTTTATCACAGCCGGACACATCAAGTTCTGTTATTTTATTATTCGAACAATAAAGGCGTTCCAGATTCTTGCTGTCATTTAAGCGTATCGTATTCGAAATCTGATTATTATGGCAGTCAAGCTCCTGTAAATTTTTATTTGTGTCCAAAACTAACTTATCAATCTTATTTCCGTAACATTTTAATTCCTTCAAATTTGCCAAATCTCCGACATAAAAGGTTCCGGAAATATTATTGTTATTGATATCCAGAATTTCGAGTGCTGTAAACTCATTAAAGTCCGCCATTTCCGCACCGATAATTTTCTTTTCGCCCCAGTAGATTTCCGTCAGACGTCCTTCTTTATTCCAATGATAAACGGATTCGTCATCTAAATTAGCCGAAATATCGGCGCCCTTTTGATTCAAAGTCTGAATCAATGCCTGTAATTTTTTCACATCCTGTTCATTTTTCTTTGGCACATCCGGATCAGCCGCCGGTGTAGCTGTCGGATTCGCAGGATTATCCTTTGATGGATTATCTTTCGACGGATTGTTTGTTGGCTGCGTAGCTGCATTATTTTGTCCGTTCGAAGGATTTTTCGTGGCATTTTTTGTATCTGTCGGCTTATTTGTTGTTTTAGTGCCTGCTGATGTACCATTCTTAACTGTCTTTGCTTTTACAACAACCTTGCATACATACTTCTTTTTACCAACCTTTGCCTGTACTTTTGCTGATCCTGCTTTTTTTGCAGCGACAACAACACTTGCTTTCTTTTTCTTTTGCAATTTAATTTTAGCCTTGCCCGATTTAATCGACCATTTCGCTTTTTTCTTTGCATTTTTAATCTTTAGTGTCTTCTTTTTTCCTACGGTAAGTGACAATGTTTTTACATTAAACTTCACTTTTTTTGCTGCTGCAGCCGGCTCCGCCGGTGAAAGCAGACTAACCGCCATTGCTGCCGTCAATGCAGTAACAAATAACTGATTTCTTTTTCTCTTCATTTTTACAAATCCATCCTCTCTTTCTTTCTATCAAAAATACGTGTGCTAATTAGACAACACATATATTTTGGTCATTCGAATTCCATAAAAGAATCGCTCTTTTACAAGATACGGTGTGGCTTTTTTGGCATAAACACCGCTTGCATCTGCCTCTTCCATCTCCACTGATTTGAGAACATATTTTTTACTATTATACATCGTATCTTTATCCTGCAAATCATCTTTTCGAAAAGCATTTAAACTTACTCTCTCATCTGAGTAATAATCATAATTTCCCGCATACGAATAACTTCCTGCCAAATCAGTAAGCGACTCATCACGATAATAATAGCAGCGAATCCTCATACTTCTCATATGAAATGTACAAGTTCCGGTAGCAGTAAATGTTTTGTCAATTACTTTATCTTTATATGTAATTGTGAAAGTCTGCTGCTTGTCAAATAATTTTTCATTATATCCGGTAATTTCATATTTGGTAATTTCCTGTTTGGTTCCATCTGCCATCAAAACCTGAACGGTAAGTGCTCCATCCGAAAAATCTTCTTCTGTATAACACTCATCTTTTGTCGGCCATGAATAGGTCAGAGATTTCGTATAATTGTTAATTGTATAAGAAATCCGGCACTCTACTCCACCGCTTGAAATTGTCATGTTATGCTTTCCAACAGAGTTATTGTTCAACCCGCGAACCACATAAGCTCCTTTAGCCAGCCGGCTCGTTTTCCCGGACTCATATTTGGCAGTCACCTTCATACCATCCATGGAAATATCTTTACCATAAAGAAGATTGTCCTTTTCACTCCACTCGCAGGAAAGGGAAATAATACGGTCTGTCTCCTCAGGCTTCTCCGTGTTTTTCGGATTATCATCCGGCTCTGCGGAAGGTTTCGGCGTTTGTGTCGCCTTGGCATCATCTACCGTTTCTTCCGGCTGCTGTCCTCCATCACCTTCTGTCACCTGTTGATCCGGCAAATCCGGCACACCACTTCCGCCGTCTTTTCCCCCGGGAACAGACTCATCCCCCGTTCCATCCGTTTGCTTTTTATCTGCCTTTGATGTATTTTGTTTTTTTATGGAATTATCTTTTTTCTCCTGACGCTTCCACTGCTTTTTCGGCTCTTTTCTTGTCTTGGATTCTGCATCCTCTTCCTTTGACGCCTGACGATTCGCATCTGCTGCTTTTATTTCTTTCGCCAGACTTTTTTTGTCATACTCATACAGATGAGGTGTCCGCTCCCAATTTGCCAAGCCGGCATAAATAAGCATCCCGGTAATAAAGAGCGCTGCAAACAGTAAAACCGACTCTTTTTTTCTTCTTTTCAATCGATACCCTCTTCTCATACAGTCTAATACAATTATATTACAATATTTATATAGAAAATTATAGGCAAATCTGTGGCAGATTTTCTTTTACTAATCTCTTTTGAATAATTTCCTCCTTTGCAGCAAACACTAACGAAAAGCAACCGCAAAGGAGGTATTTTTATGGAAGACGATTCGGTTAAATTATTACGGGAATGCAATGCCGGCATCAAGATGGGCATTTCCTCAATTGATGATGTTATGGACCATGTGCAAAACAATGGCCTGCGCGGTGTCCTCAAAGACAGCCACGATATTCACTGCCGTCTCGGCGACGACACCCACAAAATGCTAATCAATTACCATGACGAGGGCAAAGAACCTGCCCCCATGGCAAAAGCAATGGCAAAAATGAAAAGCAATTTCAAAACCATGGGCGAAAACCCGGACTGCGGCATCGCCAGTCTGATTACCGATGGCTGCAACATGGGAATCAAATCCCTGTACCGCTACTTAAACCAGTATCCGGCAGCGGATGATAAAGTAAAACATCTTACACAAGAAATTATCGACACCGAAGAAAAATTGCAGCAATCCATGCGGCCGTATTTGTAAAAAATGAGACTGTATTGATATTTAACCTGTCTGCTTGGCAGATGGGATATCAATACGGTCTCAGTTTTTTTCATCTAATTATAAACACATAAATGCCAGGAATAATTCCACCCAAAATCATCGATACTAAAATACTATATAGATAGCGTTTTTGTTTATATAAGAAAAATAATATGGGTACAAAAACCATGGAATATAAAATGCAGCCTAGTAATCCAAATATGCGCATCGACTCCCCTTCAGCGACATAGTCTAATGAACCTGGTTCTTCCATAAAGTTTCCTAGTGTTAATATACTATACCCCAGCCAAAAGAAACTAACTACTCCCCAGGCTAAGCCTAGTATTATAGCTAAAAGTCTTTTTAAATTTTTTTCTGCCATGTAAGCTCCTTTAAATTTCAATTATGTTAAAATCAATCTCTGTATATCCCTATGTTTTTTCAAAACATATCAATCTTCTTTTTCTGTATCCTGAATTAAATTTTGTTTTAGTGCTTCTATAGTTTCTTGATTTTTCCTAAGAATTTGAAGCTGCCTGTACGCCTTTTTTCTCAATATTTTCAATCTTTCAATTTTCGGCACATCCTGCCTTATTAAATCGGCATTTGTATCCTCCAGATTGATGAGCACAACCAATTCTTCCGCTGAAGCAAAATCTCTGATATTAGGAGTTTTTCCTTTTACTCCTTTTTCACTTCTCCATTGTGCTGCGGTTTTCCCGAACAAAGCCATATTTAAAATGTCCGCTTCGGAAGCATATGTATATGCCATTTCCTGTGGAGATAATGTGGGAGTTAGCAAAAATTCCTTTACAGCATCTGTATGAATGCGGTAATTGATTTTGGAAAGTTCTCTCTTTACATCCCAACCAATTGCTAATCGGTTTGCTTCATCTTTCTTTAATCGCTGATAATCTTTGATAATATAAAGCTTAAATTCCGGCGAAATCCAAGAAGCAAACTCAAAAGCAATATCTGTATGAGCATATGTGCCACCATATCGCCCCGATTTTGATACAATACCAATTGCATCTGTTGCTTTTATCCACTGCTGCGGTGTCAACGTAAAAGCATTATCTCCTGACTCTGCCTTAAACCTATCGAATTCGATAGGTTTAAAATTAGGATTGTGAATCTGTTCCCACAATCCTAAGAATGAAATTGTAGAATGGTTACGCATCCAATTGGCAACTATAATAAAAGCATTATCCGGATTTTTATACTTTGCAATATCTGTAAGAGAAATATATGCTTCCTCATTAACAACATCGCCCATTACTCTGATTTCTGTTCCGTTAGCATCTATTTTCATATTCTTCATAGTTCCTCTTCACCCCTCTCATGTTATTTTTCAAATACACTCTATACTTGTGCTACAAGTATAACACACACAATTTCATAAATAAATAATCATTTTCAATCATGGCACCTGCATCACTATGCTTGGTTTGATTTGCTAGTAATTGAATATGTGCTACCGGCACCACATCATATTTATTAACAATCCATTGTCTTCTTTCTGTACTTCTACACTCCATAAGAATCTTCTCCTTTACCTTAAATCTTGTTGCTTATATATCTCTCTATTTTTTTTAATTCGTCGCTTTTTTTCGTCGCTTTTTCAGCGACGAATTATTTTAATCTATACTGCTTCCCTTTTGTTTTTCCATCATCAACAAGTTTGTCCAACGAAACCAATTCGTTTAATAACTCCTTTGTTCTCGTATCTTTAAGTCCAAGAATTTCAGTAATCTCCGATGTTTTATGACATTCTCCATCTGCCATAAAATTTAAAATCAAAGAATATTGTTTCATCTTTTTAGTCACTTTTTTCGTCGTTTTTTCTTCAGTTTCTGTTGTGTCAGTACCTTCCTCCAAAAACGCCGGATGAATCGGTATTCTAATCCTCATAGCTCGTCTATCTTCATCTGTAAAGAATTCCGCGCGTGGAGAACCGTTCTTTTCCAATTCTTCTTGTATTGTCGGAATACCGGAGGAATGACCTTCTGACAAATCCAACTCTTTCAAAAATTCTCCCAATCTTCTGTTACGATAGTATCTTGAAACAAATCGCTTACCTTCTGCTATCGTCGTTTCAGATATAGACCGATCAATTCCCGAGAAATTCATAATATTAATGCAATCCGGCTCTATCTCTATTGTTACAGGCTCACAAAACATCATGATTGCCACATTTTGAATATAACGTAGTTCCGGCGGTCCTACCAGTAACTGCATATCTTCCAATATCTCCTCTACGCCTCGTTCCTTAACCTGCTTTGCTAATCTACTACCTGTTTTTCTCAAATGATCTTCCAAAAGGACAGGTGAAATGTCATCAAAAGCAGCCTTATGATTCGCTCTGCAATCATAAGGAGTTTGCTCTGACATATTAATCAATTCCCTTTCCTGCTCAGCATTTGCCTTAACAGAACTGGTTAGATAACGAATATAATAATTATACTTCTTGTCTTTTTTACCAATTTTCCTATAAAATCTCTACAATTTCAATCCGGAAATTTAACTCTTTGCCAGCCATCTCATGGTTTGCATCAAATGTTATCGTGTTTTCATCTTTGGCTGTGACTTTTACAGGGAACGGCTGTCCGTACATATTTTGGAGATATACCTGCTGTCCGGCCTCCAACGCCTCTGCCCCCGGCATTTTATCAACTTCCACAGTAAATATTGCATCCGGGTCCGCTTCGCCATACGCTTCCGACGGCTCCAAATGAACGTCCGCAATCTGTCCAACTTCCATATTTGCCACTGCTTTATCAAATCCTAAAATCATCATTCCCGCACCGCAAACGAACTCCAGCGGCTCACCACGGTCGTAGGAAGAATCAAACTGCGTTCCATCATTAAATGTACCTTTGTAATGTACCCTCATCGTCTTTCCTACATTCTTGCCCTCAAAAGGCGGTTTACTGTGACAGCCACCACAGCCGCCTCCACATGCAGAACCACATCCGCCATCTTCGTGTCCGCCGCAAGAACCTTCTTCACCGTGATGATCACAATTGGCACCGGTAGAAGTAAGCTCCCCTTTGATATATTTTTCTACTGCCTCATCTGCCTGTCCGCTAACACCGGCAAACAGCTCAATTCCCTGTTCTGTGAGCGCTGCTTGCGCACCCTCACCAATGCCTCCGCAAATCACAGTAGAAACCGCCTGTTCATGCAAAAAATCTGCCAGAGCACTGTGACCCTGTCCATTTGTTTCTACAATTTCAGATGACACAACTTTACCATCCTCTATTTCATACACTTTGAATTGTTTGGTATGACCAAAGTGCTGAAAAACCTCTCCATTTTCATAAGCTGCTGCTACTTTCATTTTCTGTCCTCCAATTTTACATTATGCCCTTGCTGTTTAGAAAGGGTTGCTCTCATCTTTACATGAATTGAGGGTTTTGTCAATGGGGAAGGACCTATGTGTCAAGCCTCACATCCCCTTTGCAATCTTATCCACCAAGGTTACATCCGCAGGTAACCAATCAACCGAATCCAACTGTGCCTTCGAAAGCCATTTTGCGTCCTCATGCTCATTTAATACAACATGCTCCGACTGCAATTCACACCAAAAGCAATCCATTGATAAATGAAAATCCGGATAATCATACTCAATCGTGTCAATCAAATCCCCCACAACAATATCTGCATCTAATTCTTCTTTTATCTCACGAATCAATGCCTTCTGCGGAGTTTCACCGACTTCAATTTTTCCGCCTGGGAACTCCCATCCACCTTCAAATTTACCATATCCTCTTTGCGTTGCAAAAATTTGTTTGCTGCCATTTTGTTTTCTTTGAATAACCGCTGCAACTACTCTTATTGTTTTCATTCTAATTCTCCTTAATTGTGCTCTGTAAATAGCATAACAAATCATCCCTTACTGGGTGATGCATTTTCACAACCACTTTACAGATTTTCTTTAAAATGCCTTTGTTATCTTCTTTTTGGTCTTCCTTAACATCTAAAATATCAAATGTACCCATATAATAAAAATTTGATTCTGCGTCGCTTTTCTTTACCAGCAAATGTTTTCTCGGTGCTGTTGTCACCTCTTTCATATAGTTACTTTCAATACCCATTCCGATTTTAGAATCCCATCTAAAAATCATGTTGTCCTCAAACGCATCTGCGTAATCCGGTTTGCCATCCACATAATTACGTTCATCATCTGATTTTTCTTTATGATATGTAACAAATATAAAAACATCATCCACAATTCGTTTCATTCCAAACATAACCGAAGATAAATCTTTTCCGCAATTCATTAACAAACTCACGTCTCTTCTCGAATACTTTTCATACAAAACAAATGGAGACTCTATCTCATCCGTTTTCATAAATTTATCCTCGTATCGTGTAAGACCTACTCGAATTATATCTTCTACCATTTGCCTAAACTCATCATGTCTTAAACGCTCCTCATAACAAAGCATTCTTGTAATAAAGTTATTATGGTCATTCGTTATAACTTCAATATTCTTGTATTTTTGATACTCATTATCATTACTTACAAATTTCCCTTGTAGCACATCTATTGCGTAATCAACTTGATTATTTGTAATGTTTCTATCATACTTTTCATTTACAAACTGTTTAAAATCATTTATGGAAATACTTTTTTGTTCTAATAATAAACGCAAGATTTCCAATTCTTCCGGTCGCACCCCACTTAAAATAGTTTTCGACAAATATTCTATAATCATTTTTTCTTCTGCTGACAAAGTGCAACTATAGTTCGTTTTTTCTACACTTTCAAGAAACTGAAAATATGTCTTGTATTCCTTAATTATGACTAACGGGTCCACTTCGTTATGAATATAAAAATCATACAAACTAGGAATTCTTCCTAATCTATTTTTTAATGACACATAACTTTCTTTGATAATCGATTTCATTCCTCGAATTTTATCAATTGATTGGAATATTTTATTCTTCGCAATCTCATCAAAATGAATTGTCGAGGCTCCCGGAATTGTTCGGTTTCCGCTTATGACATACTTTCGAATCGTATCTGGATTATAGGAACGATCTCCCGATAAAGCTACCGGAATCATAAAATTATTGTTGTAATTTCCAATAAAATCAAGAATAACGACATATTCTTTGCCCGCCGCCTTACGAAGTCCCCTACCTAATTGCTGAATAAATACAATCGGAGATTGTGTAGGTCTTAACATAATAACCTGATTGACTTCAACAATGTCAACACCTTCATTTAATATATCCACTGAAAAAATATAATCCAATGGTTCTTTGTCTGTTGCATTTTCCTCATCCATCGCCAAACGCTCAAACGCATTTTGCCGGATTTCTCTGAATCATCTCCACTAAGTGCAACTGTTCGGTACCCTAACTCATTAAATTTTGCCGATAATTGTTGACACTCTTGTTTGCGGCTACAAAAAACTAAGGACGGTGTGAAATTTTTTCTGTAAATTCAGATCTTCTATGATAATTGGTGTGGCTTGACGGCAGTTTTCTGCTGTTAAGCCATATTTATTTAATAGCAAAAATAAGCTGGTATGTCAATAGCACCCAGAAAATCTGGGCGTGTATTTACTCTTGATATTCCAGCTTTTGTTGCTATATCTGCATCCGGTCAGGGTACATGATTTCCAGCTCACCACGAACTTTTCCCCAGTTTCGGATTGGCATTGTCCACTTTTTGGCAATCTCGAAAGTCCCCAGATATAGAGCTTTCATTAGTGCCTGAGAGCTTGGAAATACGCTGCGTTGCTTGTTCAATCTACGATAGCAGGAATTCAATGATTCTATGGCATTTGTAGTGTAAAATGCGGTACGAACTTCCTTGGAAAACTTGAAAATCGGAGATATTGCATCCCAGTTTTCATGCCAGCGATTCATCGCACTTGGATACTGACCAGACCATTTTTCCGTTACAGACTCTAACTGCTTTCTGGAAGCTTCTTCATCTGCAGCGGTATAGATTGTCTTTAAATCTTTTGCAAATGCTTTCATATCCTTGTTTGCAACGTATTTAAGCGTGTTTCTCACCATGTGTACAATAACAACGTTGCTGCTCCGTTTTTGGAAATGCTGTAGAGATTGCATCCTTGATACCAGTCAAACCATCGGAGCAGAGAATGAGAATGTCCTGAACTCCACGATTCTTTAAGCTGTTCAATACAGACAGCCAGTACTTACTGCTTTCGTTCTCGCCAACAACAATGCTTAGGACTTCTTTCATTCCATCTTCATTGATACCAAGCACAACATATGCTGCAAGTTTCCTGATTACACCATCATCACGTACTGAGAAATGTACAGCATCAATAAAAACAATTGGGTACACAGGCGACAATGGACGATTCTGCCATTCCTCGATTCGTGGAAGGAGCTTATCCGTGATATCCGATACCATTCCATTCCTTCGCTTACCTCAAATCCATAAATGTCCTCTATGGTTTCTGAAATCTGTCGTGTAGTCATTCCCTTTGCATACATTGAGATAATCTTGTCATCAATCGAAGAAATGTCTTTTTGACGTTTCGGAAGCATCTGTGGCTCAAATGAACTCTGACGATCCTGAGGTACATCTACCTGAAATTCACCATATTTACTACGAACAGTCTTGGATTTCATACCATTACGGTAGTTAGGCTCACTGGATCTTTCATAACGATTATAGCCAAGATGGTCATCCATTTCTGTTTCAAGCATATCTTGAATTGTTCCGGAAAGTAGATCTTTTAAGGCATCCTGAATATCCTCAGCAGACTGGATATCGTACTCCTGAAGTAATCCCTGAATAAGATTTCTTTTTCCTTCGGTCATTGGTTTTGGTTTGTAAACTTCTTTTTTTCTGTTTGCCATAATAAAAGGCCTCCTATGATTTTAATATTTTATCATAGAAAACCTTTATAGTGTTGAATTTACAGAGACTTTTTCACAGGCTCTCCCAGACTTACGGATACTATTCAAACTCAATCGTGACATCTATATCTTGTGTTTTATCACTTCTATAGTTTGGGTATATGGTATTTTTAACCCATCTATTCTAGCGATTTTTTGAGCTTTTGTTTTTTTTGCTTACATTTTGCTAACACTTATTTATAATTTCTTATCTACTTTTTGTAGTTCATCCAATAGTGCAGTTCTTCTAGAATATACCGCCGTTTCAAAACTTGTTTCACTTTTTGTTTCATTTTGCAACAAGTTAGCACTTTTTCAATTCCTTCTCTGTCAAAAACATCGAATAAATGACATTCTGCCAAATAAGCCCTAGTTTAATTCGTCGCTTTTTTCGTCGCTCTTTTAGCGACGAATTATTTTTTATTGTTTTAAACAATTATTACAATAATATTTTCCAATAACCGCCATTATCTGGTCCTATTCGTTCTATAACCTTGTATTCTTTCAAATTTGATATATATCTAGCAATTGTTCTGTCCGTGACATCTAAAGCAATTCTCATTTCATCAATTGATATTTTAGGATTGTCAGAAATCATTTTCACAATTTCTAATGCTCTAGCAACTTTTTTCTTTGAATATTCCGGTAGCAACTCACGAATTCGTTTCTCTGAAATTTCTATGACATTTTCTGTGACATTTTCTATGACATTTTCGCTTTCAGATTTTGTCATCTCCAGCTCAAGCGTCACTTGATTCAAACCAGTATTTTCCACAAGTTTTGGTTCAATCCATCCTTCTGCTTCCCAAGTCGTAAGAATCGTAGGGAATCCCGAACTAGCATTATCGCCAAAACCTACCATTCTAAGCATAGTCTGCATATGCGGATTACGAGGTTTTGAATTACCACCACGGAAAATATCCTCTATTGGTAGCTTCAATATGCCCGGATTAGTAAATTCAAAGCTCTTATTTCTCTTTATAATCTTCAGAGTTCCTGCATCCATCAAATAATCTGCGTGAATGATCAAATTTACAAATGCTCCACGCACCGCTTTATGAACCGGAGTCTCATCAATACGCTGAAGTTCCTCCAGCTTAAACGATTTAGGTAGATCTTCTGTCAATTTTGGTGTGACTTTCGAAAAGAAATTGAACAGATTATTTTCCCATGTACCATCATAAGTAATCCTATCATTTCAACGAACATCCACTGTTACCTCTGTCTCATTGCGATAATCCATAAATACATTGGAAAACTCTTCTCTAATAGCCTGACCGGTTCCAAACATCATAAGTCCAGCAAGGGTAAGTCCTTCTACACCAGTTGTACGATCCTTTCTGTATCCACCAAGTTTTTCCAAGAAGGTCTTATCGTCCAAAGGATTCCATACATGTCCTTCATTTCTGATTTCAAATATCTGACGGTATTTTCTAAGCGTTTTCCTTATCAATATCATCCATAGTGTAATATTCAAGAATCAGACTATCATTACCATCGGAATTCTGCTCACGAATCATCCCCTTAACTTCATGCTCTGTGGCATGATAATCACCTTCGTGATTTCTCTTATAAGTTCCTTTGTAAGGATTATCGTTCACGTACACCGGACGCATATTAAATTCAGCTCTTGGTACCTCAATTACAATAAGACTAATTCCATCCTCTTCCACAGGATATACATTTTCATCTTTCAAAATATTTACATTAACCTTATTGCCATTAATAGCACTCCAGAAATCTTCCATTTGCTTCCCTGTATCTTCTATACCCTGTATGACATACCTCTCTTCTGGATTTGTTTTGGTCTTATCTTCTTTAACACCAAGGATAATATAGCCACCATTTGTGTTGGCAAATGCAGAATATGACTCATAGACAGTTTTCGGAACTTTCGACTCTGCCTTTTTGCACTCTATATCAACTTTTTCTCCTTGATAAATCAAGCTCTTTAATTCCTGCATGTCCATAATGATACCTTCTTTCCAAAAACACTAATAGCTCATATAATAAGTTCACAATTTATACAATTCTACCAGTCATACCAAAGAATTGCTCTTCCATTCACACAATTCACCATTTCCTTCTGCACTAAGCTATAATACTTTCTTAAATCTAAAAATTGAGATTAAATTTCTACTGTTAGTTTAACTCGAATTTTTCATTATTGTATCCACTCTAGTGGAATAAGTTTCTCTCCACTTCTCCATATGCAAACTTCATTTACCCCTTTCACATCGCCGTATATTGTCGAATCTGCATGTTCTAATACAAGAATCTGCATATTGTTGTTAACATTTGATATGCTTTTCGCCATAGTTGTAAATATACTCTTTACTGCCTCTCTATCCAAGTCTCCCAAGTCATGTACTTCGCTATCATCTGTTGAACCATGCGGAAAATACACTTGACTCGGTTGATCAAATACAACAAAATTAGGCACTGAGGACTGAAAAGTCGAGAAAAATTCCTGCAATCCCAATATTGTAGAAATATGATAAGCTAACCAGTTTGAACCACTACCAATTTCCCATAGATAATCTTTTCTACCATCTTCTCCAGCTACTTCCACGGTCAGATTTTTATAATCTAACCTGAACGGATCATCTGGTCGTTCTGCATCCATTAACTTCAATAATTCCATTTGCTTCACTGATATCTTTGTAATTGCGTTTTCAATTTTTCTTTTAATTACAGATTCATCTGCAATCTTTTTCAATTTTTCAATTCTTTCTCTAAGCTTTGTTATCTCTGCTGACAACTCACCATCAGCTTCCAAAGATGCGATAGCTTCACTTGCATATTCAATTTTTCCTAAAAATCTTGATATGCCATCTAATGTGTATCTGCTAGGATTAGCTTCATCATTCTCTATCAGATGTTTCTGTTTATTTTCCTCAATTCTAATTCTTTTTTGAACCGCAGCAAGCTCATCCGTCAATCTCTGAATCTGACCTTTTACCATATCATATTCTCTTTCAAATGCGGCCGGAATTTCTTCCATCTGTTCCTTTTTCTTCCGGTTATCTTCTAATCTGTTTAGATATATATTTCTTTGAATATCATCAGAACACTTTTGTTGACAAACAGGACATATATGTTCTTTTTTTGCTTTTTCATCTAACCATTCAGTAATATTTAATCGCTCCACTTGTATTGAAAGTGCATCTCTATACTCGGAAACACTTTTCATCAGTTGAGACATTTCAATATGGCGATTTTTATATTTTGTGAGTTCCATAGCAAGTTCATTCTCTTTTTCTCTTAACATCACCATTTCTTCTGAACTCTTAATTATTCCATCGCCCTTGATTACTTTTTCTTCTGTATTATCTTTTACAAGTTCTTGAAGTAATATCAATTGTGCTTCAAACTTTATATTTCTACTAGATTCTTCTAATAATCCCAATTCAATTGCAACTGAAATCCATGCCTTAATTTCATTTTCCCATCGAATAGTCAATTCACATAATTTTTCATAATCGTTTTCTTTCTTCTTTAGTTTTCTTTGTAAATCCATCAATTCTTGACGCGCTGATAGTACCTCTGGTGTAATAGCACCTAACACATAGGGAAATATATTTATCAATTTATTTCTATGCTCCGTCTTATCAGTTTTATAAAACAATATATTAGCATTAGCTACCACATTTTGAGGCTGAAAACAAAACGACATCAAGTCACGAAATGCCGGTCTACTACCATAATAAGTATTTTCTGTTTCTAAAAAACTCAGCCTTGCATATTCATCTAAAAATCTCTTTACTACCTGACAATTTGAATTTTTTTCTGGTATATCAGGGATTTCGATTTCTTCACCTTGAATAAACATCATATCACTTGTTGACTTTTGCGCACCTGGCTCCCTTCTCGCTAATAGAACTTTATTTTTTTCAAGTTTTACAACCACGCCAAACCAGCTACATGCATTCCTTATTGTCTGCGTTGGAATAAAACACTCTCCACTTGCCAAACAATAATCAATTATAGGTATAATAGCTGATTTTCCAGTTCTAGAATCACCAGTAATTACATTAACCGAATTTTTATTTAAGTCTATATCCTTATAGGAGTACTTTTGATTTTCGGGCCGGCAACAGCCCCAATATGCCGGACAGCCTCTTCCGCAGCGTCACCTTCC
>OHAE01001621.1_pt1 | contig 16053 bp, 10 predicted proteins | sample 1577061 | NCBI WGS metagenome assembly OHAE01 (sample SAMEA3541535, study PRJEB24748) | human gut metagenome | biome: human gut; feature: human-associated habitat; material: faeces | place: China | collected 2012
TGATTAACAGTCAGATGCTCTAACCGACTGAGCTAAGGAAGAATGTTTTTCTCAATTGCGATGCAAAAGTAGTAGGTTTTTTTGAAATATGCAATATCTTTGCAAAAAAAATATTGAGAATGGACAAAATAATAGGATTGGGCAACGCCCTGATAGACGTACTTGCAACCCTGAAAGACGATACACTCTTGGATGAACTGGAATTACCCAAGGGAAGCATGCAACTCATCGATGACGCTAAGTTACAGCAGATTAACACAAAATTTTCACAAATGAAAACGCATCTGGCAACAGGCGGATCGGCAGGAAATGCCATACTTGGACTCGCTTGTCTGGGTGCCGGAACAGGTTTTATCGGAAAAGTAGGAAATGATCATTATGGCGATTTTTTTCGGAAAAATCTGCAGAAAAATAATATTGAAGACAATTTATTGACCTCCGAACAGCTTCCTTCGGGAGTGGCATCCACTTTTATTTCTCAGGATGGAGAGCGTACTTTTGGTACCTATTTGGGAGCGGCCGCTTCTTTGAAAGCTGAAGATCTGACATTGGAGATGTTCAAAGGATATGCATACTTATTTATAGAAGGATATCTTGTTCAGGATCACGAAATGATTCTTCATGCCATCGAACTGGCTAAAGAGGCTGGCCTGCAAATCTGTCTCGACATGGCAAGTTATAATATCGTGGAGAATGATCTGGAATTTTTCTCCTTATTAATAAATAAGTATGTGGATATCGTTTTTGCAAACGAGGAAGAAGCGAAAGCATTTACCGGCGAAGAACCGGAGGAAGCTCTGAGAGTGATAGCCAAGAAATGCAGCATTGCTATTGTGAAAGTTGGAGCAAACGGATCTTATATCCGTAAAGGTACGGAAGAAATTAAAGTGTCGGCTATTCCTGTAGAGAAAGTTCTGGATACCACCGGTGCAGGCGATTATTTCGCTTCCGGATTTCTGTATGGTCTGACGTGCGGATACTCGCTCGAAAAATGTGCAAAAATTGGTTCTATTCTCTCGGGAAATGTTATTCAGGTGATTGGAACAACAATCTCTCCGGAGCGCTGGGATGAAATTAAGTTAAATATTAACAAGGTTCTGGCGGAATAACCAAGGTTTGAGTTACTTTTACGTCTCATTTTAATGAAAGATATATGAAAAAATTGCTGAATAGGCGGATAGCTCTTGTTTTGGTGGCTGTAATAGCTACCGTAGCTTTCTTTAGTTTTAAGAGTGGAGACGACCGCAATTTCCAGATTGCCAAGAATCTGGATACATTTAATGCGATTGTGAAAGAACTGGATATGTTCTACGTGGATACCATTGATCCGAACAAGACCATTCGCGAAGGAATCGACAATATGCTTTTCTCGCTGGATCCTTATACAGAATATTACCCGGAGGAAGATCAAAGCGAACTGGAACAGATGGTGAAAGGAAGCTTTGGAGGTATCGGTTCTCTTATTACCTATAATACGAAGCTGAAACGTTCCATGATTGCCGAACCGTTCGAGGGAACTCCGGCGGCCAAAGCGGGACTGAAGGCGGGAGATATCCTGATGGAAATAGACGGAAAAGATCTCCTTGGAAAGAATAATTCGGAAGTCAGCCAGATGTTGCGCGGACAGGCGGGTACGAGCTTTAAACTGAAAGTGGAGCGTCCTAATGAGAAAGGCGGACAAACCCCGATGGAGTTTACTATCGTACGTGAATCTATTCAGACCCCTGCCATCCCATATGCTACCGTGATGGATAATAAAGTGGGATATATCAGCCTAAGCACATTCTCCGGCAACCCTTCCAAGGATTTCAAAAAAGCATTGCTGGATCTGAAGAAACAGGGAGCTACTTCTCTGGTCATCGACCTTCGTAATAATGGTGGCGGTCTGTTGGATGAAGCAGTGGAAATAGCCAATTACTTCCTGCCCCGTGGAAAAGTAATCGTAACAACCAAGGGAAAGACGAAACAGGCAAGCAACACATACAAGACTTTGCGTGAACCGCTGGATCTGGATATTCCGATTGCCGTATTGGTAAACAGTGGTACGGCTTCTGCTTCAGAAATCCTGTCGGGCTCATTGCAAGACCTTGATCGTGCCGTTATTGTTGGTAACCGTACATTTGGAAAGGGACTTGTACAGGTTCCCCGTTCTTTACCTTATGGAGGAATGATGAAAGTGACTACTTCCAAATATTATATCCCAAGCGGACGTTGTGTGCAGGCGATTGACTATAAGCACCGGAACGAAGATGGAAGTGTGGGGACGATTCCCGACAGTCTGACTAACGTATTCTATACTGCTGCCGGACGTGAAGTACGTGACGGAGGTGGTGTAATGCCTGATATTACTGTCAAACAGGAAAAACTCCCGAATATCTTGTTCTATCTCGTACGTGATAATCTGATTTTTGACTATGCGACTCATTACTGCTTGAAGCATCCTACTGTAGCTGCTCCTGAAAAGTTTGTAGTGACGGATGCTGATTACAATGATTTCAAGGAACTGGTGAAGAAGGCTGATTTCAAATATGACCAGCAAAGTGAGAAGATTCTGAAAACACTGAAAGAGGCCGCTGAATTCGAAGGCTATATGACAGATGCTGCCGAAGAGTTCAAGGCACTGGAAAAGAAGTTGAATCATAATCTTGACCGTGACCTGGATTATTTCTCAAAGGATATAAAGAGAATGATTGCTAATGAAATTATCAAGCGTTATTATTTCCAGAGAGGTGGTATTATCGAGCAACTGAAGGATGATGATGATTTGCAGGAAGCAATAAAGGTATTGAATGATCCTGCGAAGTATAAGGAAATGCTGAGTGCAAAAGTACAGAAGGAAGAAAAGAAGTAACAGCTATCTTCATAAATACAAAAGCGGTGGACATTGTAAAGGTGTCCACCGCTTTTGTATATGACGCATATAATTTACCGGTTGGCCAGCGGAAGAGTGAAATAAAAGGTGGTGCCTTCGTCTTCTTTTGAGCATACCCGGATGTGACCACCCATTTTTTCCACCAGCATCTTACAGAGGGTGAGCCCCAGCCCGGTGCCTTGAACGAAGTCGTCTACTTTGCCGAAACGCTGAAAAATGGTAGCGGCTCTTTCGGCAGGAATACCGATGCCGGTATCTCTCACATAGAACTCTACAAAGTTCTCTTTATTGAGGAAGCCGAAATGAATCTCTCCTCGCGAGGTAAACTTTACAGCATTGCTGAGCAGGTTGCTTACGATTTGTATCGTCCGGTTCCAGTCTGCGGAAACAAATGTATTGGCGTCTCCGCCATCCAGAATCAGTTTTACGTCTGCCTGGGTTTTGTGACCATATTGCTGTTCTAATTGCAGGCAGATATCCAGTATCTTGACCGGCTGAATGTTGAATTTAAGAGAGTCGGCTTCCAGGCTGGATAAATCGAGAATATCATTGAAAAGATTCAGTAGCATATCAGAATTTCTTTCAATGATTTCGGCATACTGATTCTTCTCGTTTTCATTATTTGTGCTGGATATCAGTTTGGAGAATCCTACAATCGCATTAAGCGGGGTACGGATTTCGTGGCTCATGTTTGCCAGGAAAGCCGATTTTAACCGGTCCGCTTCTTCGGCTTTGATACGGGCTGCATCCAGTGCTTTCTCTGTTTTCTTAATTTCGGTGATATCCCAGGAGATACCGATAATATAAGGATGTTCGTTACTGGATGGGACGAGGCGCTTCATGGTAGTTATCGTGCGGATTTCTCCGGAAGCAGCCATATATTCTTCGAAATAGTCCAGTTTCCCTTCTTTTAGCACTCTGATATCGTCAAGGCGGAATTTCTCCATATCCTCCGTCCGTTTGAAGATCTCGAAATCATTTCTGCCGATAGCTTTCTCGATAGGGATACCGGAATAGTCTGCAAAAGTCTTGTTCCAGTATAAGTATCTGAAATCATTTCCGGAGTCTTTGACGAATAGATATACAGGAACATTATTCACTATGGCTTCCATCAATGAATTAAGCCGCATAATTTCATTTTGTTGTTCGGCATTGGTCTGTTCTGTTTCCCAAAGTTGCGAAACATCCCGACACATACATAGCAGATATTCTTTGTCGAGCAGGGAAAGCCAGTGTTCGTAATGATGCGGTACACCGTCCATCATTAAGTCATGCCTGGCGATGGCGCTCTTTCCGGAGCGGAAAACTTGCTCCATATTCTTGCGTATGTTCTTGTACGCATCTTCCGGAAGAATATCTTTTATGTTGGATTGGGTAATGCTGTCTGCTGTAGTACCTTCTACGTGATTGGTTGACGGGGAGGAAACCAGTTCCACGATATTGGCATCGCGGTCGAGCACGGTAAGCATATCGGGCAGATTATCTAATATCCGATTGGAATACCTGTCGCGAAAGCGTTCTTTTCTGCCGGAGACTGATTCGGAGGAAAGCTGCTCTACTTTTTTTTCGAGATTTTGTATAATTTCTAACAGCTCCGCTTTTGTTTTGTTGTTGTAATCCTCCATAGAAGATGAATAATAACTATTTTAGTGTTGTAGAAAATGCATTTTTATGTTGCAAATATAGAATAAAAATTCAAGAAACGGGCGAACTCCCAAGTTATTATAATATAAAAAAGAAGGATAGCTTTTGCCCTACTAATCAGAATGTTCTATCTTTGCACCAATTACATTTTAAATGATTTACAATATGTCTACAGAATTATTCTCTACTCTGCCTTATAAAGTGGCAGATATTACACTTGCTGATTTCGGACGCAAGGAAATCGATTTGGCAGAAAAAGAAATGCCCGGCCTGATGGCTCTACGCGAAAAGTATGGAGAATCCAAACCGTTAAAAGGTGCCCGTATCATGGGATCATTACATATGACCATCCAGACCGCCGTACTGATTGAAACACTGGTTGCATTGGGAGCTGAAGTCCGCTGGTGCTCTTGTAATATATATTCAACGCAGGATCATGCTGCTGCTGCGATTGCTGCTTCCGGTGTTGCGGTATTTGCATGGAAAGGCGAGAATCTTGCCGACTACTGGTGGTGCACATTGCAGGCATTGAACTTCCCCGGCGGAAAAGGTCCGAATGTGATTGTAGACGATGGTGGTGACGCTACCATGATGATTCATGTCGGTTATGATGCCGAGAATGATGCTGCCGTATTGGACAAGGAAGTGCATGCGGAAGATGAAATCGAACTGAATGCCATTCTGAAAAAAGTATTGGCTGAAGATAAGACCCGCTGGCACCGTGTGGCTGAAGAAATGCGCGGTGTATCGGAAGAGACAACGACCGGTGTACACCGTTTGTATCAGATGCAGGAAGAAGGCAAATTGCTGTTCCCGGCATTTAATGTGAACGATTCGGTTACCAAGTCTAAGTTTGATAATCTCTACGGATGTCGTGAGTCACTGGCTGACGGTATCAAGAGAGCGACCGATGTGATGATTGCCGGTAAGGTAGTGGTGGTATGTGGTTACGGTGATGTGGGCAAGGGATGTTCGCATTCAATGCGCTCTTATGGTGCGCGTGTGCTTGTGACGGAAGTCGATCCGATTTGTGCGTTGCAGGCTGCTATGGAAGGTTTCGAAGTCGTAACGATGGAAGATGCCTGCACCGAAGGTAATATCTTCGTGACTACTACGGGGAATATCGATATCATTCGCATTGACCACATGGAGAAAATGAAAGATCAGGCGATCGTATGTAACATCGGTCACTTTGATAATGAAATCCAGGTGGATGCGTTGAAACATTATCCGGGCATCAAATGTGTAAACATCAAGCCGCAGGTAGACCGCTATTATTTCCCGGATGGTCACAGCATTCTTTTGCTGGCTGACGGTCGTCTGGTGAATCTGGGATGTGCGACAGGCCATCCGTCATTCGTGATGAGTAACTCATTTACCAATCAGACGCTGGCCCAGATCGAGTTGTTCAACAAGAAATACGAAGTGAATGTATACCGCTTGCCGAAGCACTTGGATGAAGAAGTGGCTCGCCTGCATCTCGAAAAGATCGGGGTGAAACTGACGAAGCTGACTCCGGAACAGGCCGCTTATATCGGTGTATCGGTAGACGGACCTTATAAGGCTGAACATTATAGATACTAATTTAATTGACAATTGACAGTTGACAAATGACAATGAACAGCTATATGGAACGAGTGATCTGCCGGGCTGTTATTGTTGACCTTCAATTGTCAATTGTCAATTGTCAATTGTCAATTTTATGAAGAAGTTCCTTCCCGACTTAATTGCTATTTTAGCTTTTATCATTCTTTCTTTTGCTTATTTTTTTCCGGCTGATATCGAAGGTCGTATTCTGTTTCAGCACGATACGGTGGCTGGAGTGGGAGCCGGTCAAGAAGCTCAGGAATATCTTGAACGTACAGGAGAACGTACCCGCTGGACAAACTCTCTTTTTGGTGGTATGCCTACCTATCAGATGTCTCCGAGTTATGATTCTACCAAACCGCTGAAGTGGATAGAAAACATCTATCATTTATATCTTCCGCCTTATGTGGTGCTGACTTTCATCATGATGCTCGGGTTTTATATCCTTTTGCGGGCATTCGGGCTGTCTGTCTGGTTATCTGCTTTAGGGGGGATTATTTGGGCCTTCTCCTCCTATTTCTTTATTCTGATATCGGCAGGGCATATCTGGAAATTTGTTACATTGGCTTATATTCCGCCTACGATTGCCGGTATTGTACTGGCTTATCGGAAAAAATATCTGTTGGGAGGGATTGTTACCGCTTTGTTTATCGCGCTTCAGATTCAGTCGAATCATATTCAGATGAGTTACTACTTCATGTTTGTCATCCTGTTTTTTGTAGGAGCTTACTTTGAAGATGCTTATAAGAAGAAGGAATTGCCGCATTTTTTCAAGGCAAGTGCCGTTCTGGCATTGGCTGCGATGATAGGAGTGTGTGCGAACCTCTCCAATCTATACCATACTTATGAGTATAGTAAGGAGACTATGCGCGGAAAGAGTGAACTGAAACAGGAAGGACCTGCTGCCAATCAGACCAGCAGCGGACTGGACCGTAACTATATAACGAACTGGAGTTATGGAATTGGTGAAACGCTTACTTTGCTGGTTCCGAATGTAAAAGGAGGGGCATCGGTTCCGTTATCCAAGAATGAGACTGCCATGGCAAAAGCGAATCCGATGTATAGTAACATCTATTCGCAGCTGACACAGTACTTTGGCGATCAGCCTATGACTTCCGGACCGGTCTATGTGGGAGCTTTTGTTTTGTTTCTGTTTATATTGGGGTGCTTTATTGTTAAAGGACCGCTGAAATGGGCTTTACTGGGAGCTACTATCTTCTCTATTCTACTTTCGTGGGGAAAGAATTTTATGGGACTTACGGACTTTTTTATCGATTATGTACCGATGTATAACAAGTTCCGTGCCGTATCTTCTATCTTAGTTATAGCTGAATTCACGATACCTTTATTAGCAGTCTTTGCCTTAAAAGAAGTGCTGGCTAAACCGGAAATATTAAAGTTGAAAGAAAATCGGACAGGAGTAATTATCACTTTGGTATTGACAGCCGGTGTTTCGCTGATTCTGGCTGTTGCCCCGGGAGTTTTCTTCTCCAGTTATATTCCGGCACAAGAGATGTCCGCTCTGCAGCAGGGACTACCTGCTGAGTATTTATCTCCGATCATTACGAATCTGGCCGAAATGCGCAAGGCAATGCTGACTTCGGATGCATGGCGTAGTTTCTTTATTATAGTAGTAGGATGCTTCTTATTATTCCTTTATCAGCAGAAAAAGTTGAAGGCTTCTTTTACTATGGCAGGTATCGTGCTTCTGTGTCTGATTGATATGTGGACTGTCAATAAGCGCTATTTGAATGATGAACAATTTGTATCGAAGTCAAACCAGACAGGAGCATTCGTTAAAACTCAGACGGATGAGATAATTCTTCAGGATACGGCTTTGAATTATAGGGTGTTGAATTTCGTAGGATTTCCCGGTAATACTTTCAATGAAAATAATACCTCATATTGGCATAAGAGTGTGGGTGGTTATCATGCGGCCAAGTTGCGTCGTTATCAGGAAATGATCGATTATCATATAACTCCGGAAATGAAGGATGCCTATCAGGAAGTTGCCGGCGCAGGCGGTGCGATGGATAGTGTGGACGCTTCCAAATTCCGTGTGCTGAATATGCTGAATACGAAGTACTTTATTTTCCCTGCCGGACAGCAAGGACAGACGGTTCCTGTTGAAAACCCTTATGCGTATGGTAACGCTTGGTTTGTGGATAAGGTGCAGTATGTCAATAATGCAAATGAAGAGATTGATGCGCTGAATGATATTCTTCCAACGGAAACAGCAGTGGTTGATGCGAAATTTAAAGATCAGTTGAAGGGTGTGACGAAAGGTTACAAAGACTCCTTATCTACCATTCGTCTGACCAGCTATGAACCGAATCGCCTGGTATATGAAACTTCTTCTGCTAAAGATGGAGTGGCTGTTTTCTCTGAGATTTATTATCCGGGCTGGCAGGCCAAGATTGACGGACAGCCGGTGGATATTGCCCGTGCTGACTATATCTTGCGTGTGATGAATGTCCCCGCAGGCCAGCATACGATTGAGATGTGGTTTGACCCGCAGAGCTTGCATGTTACGGAAAGCATAGCTTATGCGTCACTGGCTTTATTGCTGATCGGGGTGATGATTCTGATTTGGTTCAGCAAGAAGAAGTTAACAACTCCGAAAAAAAAGGAGGCTGAGAACTCTTAAACTTTTTTCTGATCTTGTACTATATTGTACTCTATATACCTTAAGCGGCTCTCTTCATCCCGAAGAGAGCCGCTTATGCATTCACTAAAAAATTATGAAAAACAAACGCTGTTTTGCTGTTAATTGATTTTATATTCCAAAGTTAAGTGGTTCTTTAAACAGAAGAAAAGGAAATCGACAAAGGGCGAAGATTTGTCTATTAAATATAGTGATATTATAATAATTAAGGTGGATATCAGGACTGAAAAAGGAAAATATGAACATAAACAGTCGATATATGGATAGTCCCATTTTGTCGCAACCCATTAAATTTGTGCCTGAATATAGAGCGATTATTATGAAAAGACTATTGTTCATTTTTACCTTTTTTTGCCTCCTTGCCATTCATGGAGGCGCACAGAATATTCTGACTCTGGAGAACTGCCTTCGTATAGGGATTGAGAACAATCTCTCTTTACAGGGAAAACGAAAAGCGATGCAGAAAAGTAAGTATGGCATTTCGGAGAATCGGGTGAAGCTGTTGCCGCAAATCAATGGCTTTGCCAACTTTAATGATAATATCGATCCGCCTGTCTCAGTAACTGACGGTTCTTCCTATGGAGTACCTTATAATATTACCCGAACGTTGCAATATAGTGCCAATGCCGGGATAGAATTGCAGATGCCACTTTATAATCAGACTCTCTATACTTCGATTTCCATAGCAGAGATTGTGGATGAGATGAGCCGGCTTTCGTATGAAAAGGCACGGGAAGATTTGATCTTGCAGATCAGTAAAATGTACTATCTGGGACAGGTTACTGCGGAACAGATTGCATTGATAAAAGCCAATATCACCCGATTGGAAGAACTGAGAGATATCACACAGGCTTTCTTTGATAATGGAATGGCAATGGAAGTTGACTTGAAGCGGGTGAATATCAATCTGGAAAATCTGAAAGTACAGTATGACAATGCGCAGGCGATGATGACGCAGCAGCTTAATATGCTGAAGTACATCATGGATTATCCGGCAGAAAAAGAAATCGGCCTGTTGCCGGTCAATACGGATAGTATCGCTACGGTTGCTTTGACCGGGTTGTCGGAAAACCTCTATGAGCTTCAGTTGCTTCAATCACAGGTGCAGCTGGCAGAGCGGCAGAAACGATTGATAAGTAATGGCTATATTCCTTCTCTCAATCTGACGGGAAACTGGAGGTTTGCCGCTTATACTGATGAGGCTTATCATTGGTTTCATTCCGGTCCGTCCAATCATTGGTTCCGTTCTTATGGGGTGGGACTGACTTTGCGTATTCCTATTTTTGATGGTTTGGATAAGAAGTATAAGATCCGGAAAGCAATGATCGATATCGAAACCATGAAACTTTCACGGTTGGATACACGGAAGAATCTGCAAACACAGTATTTGAATGCTGTAAATGACTTGATGAATAACCAGCGGAACTTTAAAAAACAGAAAGACAATTATCTGCTTGCCGAAGAAGTGTATACGGTTACTACCGACCGCTATCGGGAAGGAATCACTTCAATGACTGAAGTTCTGCAGGATGAAATGCGGATGAGCGAGGCACAGAACAACTACATTAGTGCACATTATAATTATCGGGTGACCAACCTGATGTTACTGAAACTAACCGGACAGATCTCATCCTTGTTCAAATAACAGATAACTAATTGAATCATTCATATGGAAACAATGGACAATAATACAATCTCCAGTACGCATCAGGAGAAAGCTAAGAAAATGAGAAAATTACGCCGCTGGCAGATTATAGTAAGTCTGTTTGGAGTTGCTGTGATTGTTTGGGGAGTAATTGAAATTGTTTTTCTCTTTCTGGGCTATAAGCAGACGGAAACCAGCAATGATGCGCAGATAGAGCAATATGTGTCACCTGTCAATCTGCGTGCATCGGGCTATATTAATAAGATTTATTTTACGGAACATCAGCAGGTACGTAAAGGTGATACCTTGCTGGTGCTGGACGACCGCGAATATAAAATCCGGGTGATGGAAGCTGAGGCTGCATTGAAGGATGCGCAGGCAGGCGCCACTGTGATAAATGCTACCTTGCAGACTACACAAACGACTGCATCTGTGTATGATGCGTCTATAGCTGAAATAGAAATCCGGCTAGCAAAACTGGAGAAAGACCGTCAGCGGTATGAAAATTTGGTCAAACGAAATGCGGCGACACCTATCCAGTTGGAACAGATTACAACAGAGTATGAAGCTACCTTTAAGAAGCTGGAAGCAACCAGGCGCCAGCGGGAGGCGGCTCTTTCGGGAGTGAATGAAGTATCTCACCGTCGTGAGAATACGGAAGCTGCCATCCAGCGTGCTACGGCTGCGCTTGAAATGGCACGGCTGAATCTTTCGTATACGGTTGTACTGGCTCCTTGCGATGGCAAGTTAGGCAGACGTTCTCTGGAAGAAGGGCAGTTCATTACAGCAGGGCAATGCATTACATATATTCTGCCCGATACACAAAAATGGATTATTGCTAATTATAAAGAAACGCAGATAGAGAATCTCCGCATCGGGCAGGAGGTGGCTATCACGGTAGATGCTATCAGTAAGAAAGAGTTTACAGGCAAAGTGACTGCTATTTCCGGAGCGACAGGTTCTAAATATTCGTTGGTGCCGACTGACAATTCTGCCGGAAACTTTGTGAAAATACAGCAGCGTATCCCTGTCCGTATTGATTTTACGGATTTATCGAAGGAAGATAATGATAAGCTGGCGGCGGGTATGATGGTAGTAGTAAAAGCTAAACTCTGATAGCCATGCCTTCGTGTCCTAGAAATTATCCTTTTTACAATTGGGTGCCCAAACCGATAGGTATTATTATTCTGCTGTTCTTTTTCCTGCCGATTCTTTCGGTGGGCGGGGTATACTCCGTGAACAGTACCGAGATGATGAGCGGCTTGGGGATTATTTTCGAGCATATTCAGTTTGCCAATTTTGTGACTTCCATCGGTATGGCGGCATTTGCTCCCTTCTTGTATGAACTAGTTTGTATACGACGGGAGAAACTGATGTGTATCGCAGGTTTTGCACTGATGTATGTATTCAGCTATGTATGTGCCAAAACCGACAGTATCTTTTTGCTGGCACTCTGCAGCCTGCTGACAGGGTTCCTGCGTATGGTACTGATGATGGTCAATCTGTTTACGCTGATCAAATATGCTTTTGGCATGGAGGCAACGCGTAATATTACTCCCGGCATGGAACCGAAAGACGCGACGGGATGGAATAAACTGGATATCGAAAAATGTATCAGCCAGCCGGTAGTTTATCTGTTTTTTATGATCCTGGGGCAAATGGGTACGGCGCTAACGGCTTGGCTGGCTTTCGAATACGAATGGAAATATGTATATTATTTTATGATGGGTATTCTGCTGCTGTCCATTCTGATACTGTTCATTACGATGCCTAATCATGGTTTTGCCGGACGTTTCCCTATCAACTTCCGCAAATTCGGCAATGTGACCGCATTTTGCATATCATTGACGTGCATCACTTATGTGCTGGTTTATGGCAAGGTGCTGGATTGGTATGATGATCCATCTATTTGCTGGGCAACGGCGATCAGTATCCTTTTTGCCGGGATTTTTCTTTATATGGATGTTACCCGGCGGTCTTCCTACTTTATTTTGGGGGCGTTGAGGCTGCGTACCATTCGTATGGGGGCTTTGCTTTATTTATTGCTGATGATTATCAATTCCAGCGCAATGTTTGTCAATGTGTATGCAGGAGTCGGGATGCACCTGGATAATTTGCAGAATGCATCGCTGGCAAACTGGTGTATGGTCGGTTATTTTATCGGTGCCTTGATTTCCATTGTATTGGGGTCTAAAGGGGTGCATCTGAAATATCTTTTTGCTCTTGGCTTTTTCTTTCTGGCATTGTCGGCAGGATTCATGTACTTCGAAGTGCAGACAGCCGGACTTTACGAACGAATGAAGTATCCCGTAATTATTCGTACCATCGGAATGATGATTTTATATGCATTGACGGCAGCATATGCCAATCAGCGGATGCCTTTCAAATATCTTTCGACCTGGATTTGCATCATGCTTACCGTCCGTATGGTACTGGGACCGGGTATCGGAGGGGCTATTTATTCAAATGTACTGCAGGAGCGCCAGCAACATTATATTACCCGTTATGCACAAAATGTTGATCTGGTAAACCCCGAAGCTTCTGCTTCGTATACCAATACCGTGCAGGGAATGCAATATCAGGGAAAGAGTGAAACGGAAGCGCATAACATGGCTGCCATGTCCGTCAAGGGGCGGATACAGGTGCAGGCTACGCTCTCTGCTGTGAAAGAAATGGCGGGGTGGACTATTTATGCAGGCATTATTTGTATGATTTTTGTGCTCGTAGTGCCTTATCCCAAACGAAAATTGCTAACTTAGTATCGTTTTTCAATAGTAATTTATCAGTGAGTCAGTGTTATGGATACTCAGCAGGAACGTTTATTACAGCTTGACCGTGATCTGAAAAGCGGGAAGAATATATGCAGTTCGGGAGGTGTGCTCAGTTGTTTTCCATCTTCTTTGAAAGAACCTTTTCTGATGCAGGGGCTTGGTTTGGTTGTCTGCCGGCAAGGTAGTTTTCAGTTTTCTCTTGATAATAAGTGCGCTTCTGCCAAGGCGGGTGAGACCTTATTTATTCATGAGGAATCTTGGTTTCAAGTGCTTCAGGAGACCGAAGATGTGGAAATTTTTATTCTTGCCTATCAGATAGAACCGATACGTGACATTATCGGCAACTCAGTGGTTTCCATGTATATGTATTCGAAACTTACTCCGGAACTCTCTTGTGTATGGAATACCGGCGAGGAAGATGAGATTATGAAGTATATGTCTTTGATAGACAGTGTGCTGGAAATGGAGGAGAGTGCGTTTAGCCTTTATGAACAGAAACTTCTTCTGCTGGCACTGACCTATCGTATTTGTTCGGTCTATAACCGTAAATTGATTAGTGCCGGACAGGAAACAGGCGGGCGGAAAAATGAGATATTTGTCCGTCTCATCCAGTTGATAGAGCAATATTATATGCAGGAAAGGAGTGTGGAATTCTATGCGGATAAACTCTGTCTGTCTCCGAAATACCTTTCGGCTCTTTCCAAAAGCATCTGTGGGTATACGGTGCAGGAACTTGTATTCAAGGCGATTATCCGTAAGTGTATCTCTTTGTTGAAGAATACACAAAAAAATATTCAGGAGATTTCCAATGAATTCGGCTTCCCCAATGCTTCTTATTTTGGCACATTCTTCAAGAAGCAAATGGGGATGTCGCCGCAGCAATATCGAAGGAATCTTTAATCGATATTATTCTTTTTCTCCGTAAGCCAGATCGCCTGCGTCGCCCAGCCCTGGTACAATATAGGAATGTTCATTGATTTCAGGATCGATGGCAGCACACCAGATGGTTGTTTTGTCTTCGGGAAATACGTTCTTGATATGATCGATTGCATGTTGACTGGCAATGATCGAAGCTACGTGAATTTCGGCGGGATGGCCTTTGGTAAGCATGGCCTGATAACTCAGTTCCATACTGCCGCCTGTAGCCAGCATCGGATCGGTGATAATCAGCGTTTTGTCGTCAATACGCGGAGATGCGATATATTCTATATGTATATCAAATTTTAGGGTATCTTTATATTTACGATAGGCGGACACAAATGCATTTTCCGCTCCATCGAAATAGCTTAGGAAGCCTTGGTGAAAAGGAAGACCGGCGCGGAGGATGGTACTGATGACAAGCTGGTTGTCCGGTGTGCTGACGGGAGCAATGCCCAGTGGTGTCCGGATGTTTTTTACTGAGTATCGGAACTCTTTGCTCATTTCGTAAGCCATGATTTCTCCGATCCGTTCAATGTTACGGCGGAAACGCAGGCGGTCATTCTGAACTTCTACATTTCTGATTTCGGATATGTACTGGTTTAGAATCGAATTTGTTTGGCTAAAATCAATTACTTTCATATTATAGTTTAATCATAATTTAATCTCATTTTCATCGTATTGAGAACGTTCTGGCTTGCAAAGTAAACGATAATCTTTCAAATTGCAATATTCAGTTTGCAGATATTGTTAGGAATTTATAAAAGAGATTCAATTAGGGAAAAATTTCTCTAATCCCTTCTTCCTTTTCAAAGAAAGTATTACTTTTGTACCCGGATTTACAAGGAGGCATCCAAAGCTCCTCATGTTCAGGTGAAAAGAGATAATAAAACGAAATACCAATTTTAATTAATTCAAAAAAAATGGCAAATTTAGATTTAAGCAAGTACGGTATCACAGGTGTGACCGAGATTGTGCACAATCCGTCTTATGACGTTTTGTTCGCTGAAGAAACAAAACCAGGTTTGGAAGGTTTTGAAAAAGGCCAGGTAACTAACATGGGCGCTGTAAACGTAATGACTGGCGTTTATACAGGACGTTCTCCTAAAGATAAATTCTTCGTAAAAGACGAAACCAGCGAAAATACAGTATGGTGGACTTCTGAAGAATACAAAAACGACAACAAACCAGTTGACGCTAAATGTTGGGCAGCTGTGAAAGATTTGGCAACTAAAGAACTTTCTAACAAAAGACTGTTCGTAGTTGACGCTTTCTGCGGTGCTAACGAAAACTCTCGCCTGAAACTGCGCTTCATCATGGAAGTAGCATGGCAAGCTCACTTCGTAACAAACATGTTCATCCGTCCGACAGCTGAAGAACTGGCTAACTTCGGTGAACCTGATTTCGTTATCATGAACGCTTCTAAAGCTAAAGTTGAAAACTACAAAGAACTGGGCTTGAACTCAGAAACTGCAGTTGTATTCAACTTGACTGAAAAGATCCAGGTTATCCTGAATACTTGGTACGGTGGTGAAATGAAGAAAGGTATGTTCTCTTACATGAACTACTTATTGCCTTTGAACGGTATGGCATCTATGCACTGCTCTGCTAACACTGATAAAGAAGGCAAGAGCTCAGCTATCTTCTTCGGTCTGTCAGGTACAGGTAAGACTACTTTGTCTACTGACCCGAAACGTTTGTTGATCGGTGATGACGAACACGGATGGGATGACGAAGGTGTATTCAACTTCGAAGGTGGTTGCTACGCTAAAGTTATCAACTTGGATAAAGAAAGCGAACCGGACATCTGGAATGCTATCAAACGTGATGCTTTGTTGGAAAACTGTACAGTTAACGCTGAAGGCGAAATCAACTTCGCTGACAAGTCAGTAACTGAAAACACTCGTGTTTCTTATCCTATCTATCACATCGAAAACATCGTTAAACCGGT
>OHAE01001628.1_pt1 | contig 16005 bp, 13 predicted proteins | sample 1577061 | NCBI WGS metagenome assembly OHAE01 (sample SAMEA3541535, study PRJEB24748) | human gut metagenome | biome: human gut; feature: human-associated habitat; material: faeces | place: China | collected 2012
CGTACGGGAAAACCTATGATCCTGCTGGACGGCCTGCTGGGAATAGGGGCAAAGGGAATGCTCCGGAGGGAAATCTCCGCTCTCTGCGCGGAAATGAACTATATAAGAAACCGTTGCGGGGCTGTACGTACCGTGGCTATTGATATCCCCACCGGAGTGGATCCAGACACGGGAATGCCTCAGCAAAATGCAGTGGAAGCAGATTTCACCATGTGCATAGGAGCCGTTAAGCAGGGCCTGCTGGACGATGACGCCACCCTGTTTGCCGGACGCTTAGTCTGCATTGACCTTCCCGGCCTTCACGTACAGGCGCTCCCCGCCACGGAACTTATTACCTCCTCACGGCTTACCAAATTCCTCTCTGCAAGACCCTATACGGATTATAAGAACAAACGCGGGCACATTGGCGTCATAGCTGGCTCTGAAGGAATGCTGGGTGCGGCCCGTCTCTGCTGTGAAGCAGCTCTCCGGGCAGGAGCCGGTCTGGTTACACTGCACGTTCACAAAGACGTCTATCCCTTAATCGCTCCATCCATGCCTCCGGAAATCATGGTCAGGCCCGTGGACAGTTACGCAGATATCTCCATTCGTACATTCAGTGCTTTCCTCATTGGCCCAGGTATCGGTTCCGTATCGGAGGAAGATGCGGAAGCCATCCGCCTCATTCTGGAAACAGGTACCCCCACTGTTCTGGATGCGGACGGGCTGAATCTGGCCGCGGCCATGCAGTGGAACTTGGGAGAACACGTTCTGGCTACTCCCCACCATGGAGAAATTCGCAGACTTCTGCCAGATGCAGACAACTATGCCATCCGAGCAGACATTGCCGACTGCTTTCTGGCAGAACATGAAGCCGCCCTGATTTACAAGGGAGCACGCACCATCGTCACCCAACGGGGAAAACCTCTTTTTTATAACATCACTGGGGATCCCGGCATGGCAACTGCCGGTCAGGGAGACGTTCTGGCAGGTATTTGCGGAGGCTTCATAAGCCAGGGGGAATCCCTGCTGGTTTCCGCCGTTCTGGGCGTCTACCTGTGTGGCCGAGCTTCCGAAATGGCAATCTCCGCCGGAGAAGCCACCCAGCAAACATTGACGGCAGGGGATACGCTGCGACATCTGCCTTCCGCCATTCTTTCTACCGCACGCCTCTGTTATTGAAATGACCTACCGCAAACTTCAGGAATTGCCCTCACAGTCTCTGCCCAGGGAAAAACTGCTCCGCCAAGGAAGGCACAGCCTCAGCAACGCGGAACTGCTTGCTATCTTTCTCCGAATGGGGATCAAGGGGAAAAATGTGTTGGACATGTCCTCGGATCTGATTCAGTTTGCTGGCTCTCTAGATGCCCTAGCTCATATGGAAGCTGCTGAAATAGCGAACATTTGCAAGGGAATAGGCATGGCGAAAGCCGCTACGCTGAGTGCTGCCTTTGAACTGGGAGCGAGGGCTCTCCGTGAAACTCTGTCACGTCAACCCATTCAAACACCGGAAGATGTCTATGATTATCTGACCACAGCCATGCGCTGGAAGGAAAAGGAGACGGTGCTCGTTCTGCTGCTGGATACCAAGTGCCGCCTCATCAAACCTGTGGAAATATCCATCGGGACCTTGAACGAATCCATTGCTCATCCACGTGACATATTACGCCCCACCGTCATCCATAACGCCTATGGCTTCATCCTTGCCCACAATCATCCCAGTGGAAATCCAGCCCCCAGCCGTACGGACGACCTCCTGACCGAACGCGTGCGGGAATGCTCCAAATTATTAGGCGTTCGTTTTCTGGATCATGTAATCATTGGTAAGCCGACCGAAACAACCAACAAAAATTATTATAGTTACAACCATCCTGGTGGAGACCGCCTTAAGGACCCCAGTCAAGAACGTACCCTCTATCACTGAACAGCCGCCTATCTGAATTCCCGCCTGTTCTCTTCCTATCGAAAATAAGAGCCTCGTCTTCCGACGGGGCTCTTACTGAAAAACTGGCGGAGAGAGTGGGATTCGAACCCACGGTGGGTTTTAAAGCCCACGTTCGATTTCGAGTCGAGTGCCTTAGACCAGCTCAGCCATCTCTCCACTTGGAAACCGGAGGCGGTTGTATCCGGTTTGTCGGATACTGTAAAGAACAGAATCACCGTCCAGCGTCATTTGGATGCCGTTAACGTCTCGGCGACGCCAACGGCCCGAGCGTTGCTTCCGCCTCAAATCTTTGGGTCTTATTATGAGGAAGCGCACTCTTTTCCGGACCGGGAGGCGGCTGCGGCACACGCTCCCTCTCCTGCGGTTCCATCAACCAGGAACAGGAAGAGACCAGAAGAATAGAAAAAGACACAAACAAAAAGGAGATTGCAAATCGTTTCATCATTTCCTTTAAAAAGTTGAACCCCATTATGCCGAACGACACAACGGGGTTCAAGGAAAATACGTGGCAAACCTTTATTTGGCGGACTGACGGGGACGCAGGAGTTGTACTCTATCGCCGGGTTGAATACTCATACCAGACGGTACGCTGTCTTTAATAATGTCAGCTACCGTCTGATTTTTCTCCAGGGAAGTTACCTTTAATTTACCAATGCTGCGACCTTCACGGGTAACAAGAAGAACCGTATTTGGATCAATACTACTGCCCTGTCCAGCCCCAATCACAACAAAACCCCACTGCGGGTCCACGGATAGAACGGGATACTCCTCCCCATTTTTGGCAAGAGCAGCTCGGTATTCAGCTTGCTCCTTCTGGCGGCTAGCCAGCTCAGAAGCTTGTTCTGCCCGTCTCTTGGAAGCCACTTCCGTAGCACTTTTAATCTGGTCAATATCTTCCTGGAGCTTCTTATTGGAAGCTTCCAAAGATTCCATCTTCTCCTGGATTTCCTGTACGCTGGAAACACCGAAATCTTGCAACTTGCTCTTTAATTCTTCAATCTGTTTATTGATTTTGGACAAGTCCGCATTCAACTGCACTTCTTCTTCCTTCAACTCAGCTTCCTTGGAAAGCTGTTCATCACGTTGCTGCGTCACGGAAGCCTTGTTGGAAATCAGACTAAGATTTTCTTCCGCAGCCAAGCCACGATTCTTAATCATGTCGTTGCGCAAGCTTGTCCAAGTACGTATTTCCTTGTCCAAGGTCTTACGATACGAAATCATTTCTTTAAAATCCTGGTACTGGCCATTAATACCGAAAAGGCCGCTAAGACCGGAGAACCAGGCGCCCGCCCCTGCTGCAAGAATCAATAAAACTACTAAGACAGTTTTCATTGTGTATGTATGTGAGAGTGTATGGAGTGTATTGAACCGGAAAAATGCTAGGGACGAACAGATACAACGACGTCTCCGGCTTCAACACGTTCGCCGGCGGTTACCGTACTTGGTAGAATAGTGGCCGTGGAAACACGGGATTCAACAGCGTTTACGTCAAGCTCGGCAATTTTGTTGCCGTCCCTCATGACGGCCAACTTGGAACCGGGCACCACGCCCAGATCGGCGGCTCCTCCGTCAATCACAACTACATTAAAATCATGAATCACCTGGGAAACCCTCGTTTTCAGGTTGGGCGGAGAAAGGCGGGCATCCTGGTCGGCCTTGAGCTGACGAAGAGCGGCATTATTCACAACAAGCTGTTCAGTTTCAGCAACGATGGCATCATGTTTTCCCTGTTCCGCCTGCTTAACCACTTCCAACTGCTTGGACTCTTCTTCCAGCCCCTTGATTCTGTCAGCAATGGCTTGGATACTTTCCATATCCTTGCTCTTGGATTGCAATTCCGCCAAAGCGGTTTGCTGCGTTTGAAGGTCAGATTTCTTGGCCTCATTGGCTGAGGCCAATTCCTGATTCTTTACTTCCAGTTCATCCTTTTCCTTGGTTAAAGCATTGATGTCATTCGTCAGAGCCTCATTCTTCACCAGGAAATCGACATATTTCGTCTTTTCCTCCGTAAATTCGCCACGAAGGCCGTTCAGGTTCTTGTAGCGGGAAGCACATTCCCTACGCTCCTTGGTTAGAGCTTCCTCGTTATCAAGATAATACATGGCTCCTCCGAGAAGAGCAATGACCAAGGCTGCTATTGATACTTTGACCCACATAGGAAATTATAGAGATGAGAAGGTTCCTGTTACTTTTGTGAGATTGGCATGAACATTTTCAGATTTCAATATCAAAATGACATCCTCATTGTTTTCTTGATATTTTTTTCAGGCAAGCTCCGTAGCGGGAGTGTGCAAGAACCGTTTTATCAACATTTTAAAACAATTACTCTCTATTTTCTTTTCAAACGGGAACTCATCTTCTAGTCTTTCTGAACCGTGAGTTACCAGGTCTTTGCCAGAAAATACCGTCCTCTGACATTCGATGACGTCCTTGGACAGGATCATGTTGTCCGGACGTTGAAAAACGCCATTGAGCACAACCGTCTCGCCCATGCCTATCTCTTTGTAGGTCCCCGTGGAACGGGAAAGACATCAACCGCAAGAATATTTGCGAAAGCTCTAAACTGCAGCGGTGGCCCCAAAGTGGATTTTGACCCGCATGAAGATATATGTGAAGAAATTGCGGAAGGCCGGAGCCTGGATGTTCTTGAAATAGACGGAGCATCCAACCGCGGCATTGATCACATCCGGGATCTCAGGGACAACGTACGGTTCGCTCCGAGCAGAGGAAATTTCCGTATCGTCTATATAGATGAAGTGCACATGCTCACTAAGGAATCCTTCAACGCCCTGCTCAAAACGCTGGAAGAACCGCCACCTCATGTCAAATTTATTTTCGCAACCACGGAACCCCACAAAATACTGCCAACCATTCTATCGCGATGCCAGCGCTTCGACCTGCGCCCCATCCCTTCTGAAATCATTGCAGAACACCTGCTCCATATTGCTTCTGCAGAGGGAGTAAGTCTGAGCAGGGAAGCAGCCTTTGCTGTCGCCAAAGTGGCGGATGGAGGGATGAGGGATGCACAATCCATGCTGGACCAGCTTGTTTCCTTCTGTGGAGATCATATTGAAGAACAGCAGGTACTCCACATTTTCGGCATTACTTCCCGGGAGACCGTGGCCCATGCTCTGGCGCTTATTTTGAACAAGGAACTTCCCTCTCTCCTGCATCTTCTGCATGAACAGGCGGAAGCAGGAAGAGACATGAGCCAGTTTCTTTCCGAAATTATCTCCGCCGTGCGTGAAATTCTGGTCTCTAAAGTAGATCCAGAAGCCAGCTTTGATTCTCTCCCGGAATCCTCCAAGGAGGAACTCGCCGAATTGGTCAAACGCACCCATACGGACAAAATCCTGCGTTTGGTGGAAGTTCTGGCGGAAACGGAAGATAAAATGCGCTGGTCCTCCAATAAAAGGCTTCATCTGGAAATGGGCCTGATTAAAGCCGTTCATACTCTGGCTGAGGCCAGCATCAGCGATATTATCATGGCGTTGGAAGGTGCTCCGCTAGCCACTGCGGCACCGGCCTCTTCTTCAGATCCTGCTTCACAGCAGGAACCAAGTACATTTATTTCCTCCGCCACGGCTCCCACTCCGGCCCCCCGGCCAAACATCCAGTCTCCTGTTGCTGCAACAAAACCAACCCCAGCTACAGAACAACATTTGATGGATCCGATTCCAGATTTTTCTGTGTCCTCCCCTGCATCATCTCCCGCAGTACAGAAAATTCAGAGCACTGACGCTCAAGCTTCTCCCCATCCTACGCAGGAAGCCGAACCACAACAGGAAACTCTTACACCCGCTGCAGCCCCCCCCTCTCTTGCCGTTGCAGAGGAAGAATTTCCCTACTCCGCCACTAAATTGCGGACAAAAACCGTACCTGCCTCCGAAGAAATCACCCGGCATCCAGACTCCGATGCCTCCGATGTGTCGAAATTTCCTACGGATTCTCCAGAGCCTACTTTTATGGATCCAGAGGAAAATCTTCCTCTGGAAAGACGAACTAACAGTTTCTTTGACAATCTATTCGATACTCCGAGCTCATCATCCCGAACCCAGGCACCCGTAGAAAAAGAGGAACCGGCAGTTCTGTCCCAACAATCAGGAAGAACTATCACGGAAGAAGACTGGAAAACGGTGTTGGAACAAATGTCCGCCAAATTCCCTCTTCAAGCGGACTTTCTAGCCAACAGCGTTTTTTCCGGTTATGATGGCGTAGCAGTCGCCATTTCTTTTCATCCTTCTGACCGTCAGGGGATGGACAGTCTTGGAGCCGGCCCTCTGCGAACAGCTTTGGAAGCCGCTCTTTCCCAATATATTGGAACCTCTGTTACTATTTCTATCCGTCAGGATTTCTCCATTCCCGAACCCGTGCAGGAAGAACTGGCTCCTCTGCCTGCACCACCTCCTTCCGCATCCACCATTCCTGCACCTAAACCTCATACCCCGCAGAAAAAAACCGCAGAGCCTGTCCAGGAAGCTTCCAAAGAGGAAAATGAAGATAACTCTTACTACACGGATCCGCTGATTGATGCCGCTATGGAGATTTTCCGGGCTCGTATCATTTCCCAATAGTCAACTCATCCATCCAGACACAACGACCATGAACATAATGAAAATGATGAAGCAGGTCCAGCAGATGCAGACAGGGCTTGCGGCCGTCCAAGAAAAACTCGCCTCCCAAACCGTTACAACGGAAGGAGCTGGAGGAAAATTGAAAGTTACCGCCACCTGTGACGGCAACCTCACGGAACTGGTCATTGATCCTTCCATCATTGACCCGTCCGATTCAGAATTTCTCCAGGAGCTTCTCCTTCAAACCATCAATGCAGCTATTGCCAAGGGTAAGGAAACAGCCGCGGCGGAAATGAAAAAGCTGACAGGAGGCTTGGGTCTCCCTCCCGGCATGGGCTTCTAATCTGTCACCACAGTGCATCGGCTCAGAAGACGCAAACATCTGGCAGAACCTCTGCCAACGCTATCCGGAGTCAACCACTTGGGAATAGCGCTGGGTGGCGTCTCTCTGTGCCTGTGGGTCATCGTCGTCACTATTTTCTGGACCGGTTCAGACACGATGGCTTTTGCAACGTCACTGCCCATATGGGCTTGCTGTCTCATTTTCTCCTTTCCGGCGCTCATTGCATGGCTGGTTTTCGGTTCCCGAATCGGTCTGCTTGGCATTATCGTCTGGTTTGCATACGGCATCGTTATTACAGACTTTCTCCCGCCCATTTCCAGAACTGGAATGGAATACTACAAAATGCCACCGTCTCCGGATGCCAGGCAAATAAGGGTTCTTACCTTGTACGAGGGGTGCGAGAAATCTCCTCCCATTGAACAAATATCCAAACTCCGTGCAGATGTCATTTTCGTCCAAGGCTGCAGCAACTATAACCGAACACTCAAATTTGCCTACACCGTTGTTGCGGGCAAAAAAGTCCGCAAGGCCGTCGTATTTTCGGTAGAACCTCTTATATCAAGCAAATAGGAAGTTGCGCGATCATTGTAAGGCACGGTCAGATTGGTCCGGCCCAGAGCATCACGGACACAACCGGTTTGATTGTAGACTGGATACCGGAAAATTCCTCCCTGGCGATTCGGCTCATCAACATCAGTCTGGAACCTTCTGAACATCGCTTCGACCTGTACTCCCCCGCCTGCTGGAAATATTTCCATACACTCCGCTTCATCCACCGTAAACAACTTCAATACCTGTTTGATACCCTGAGGGAAGTAGGAACCCAGCATGGAGAACTTCCCATTATCATGGCCGGGAACTTCAGCGTTTCCCCTCAATCCCCAATTTTCTCCAAACTCAGTTCCGACTTTCAGGATTGCTTCAAACTGAAAGGTGCCGGTTACGGAGCTACGCAACCTGTCAATTTCCCTCTATTACGCCTAGACCGAGTTTTTTGCACGCCGCCGCTCAAACCTGAAAGAGCCAGTACTGTGCTGATACCGGATACTATCCGCCGTTCTATCGTAGCAGACATTGCAATTCCCTGATCTATACCCCTTACAGCACGGCAACGCCGTTCCTCCTCAGGAAAAATCTTGCCTGTAAAAAGCAAAGATTTCCGGCATCTACAACGTCTTTAATGCACGGGAAATAGCAGGAAAAAGCTGTTTCTTTCGGCTTACCACATCAGTAGCGGAAAACAAATTAGGGCCAAGCCGCTCGTACTCGATATTTTCCAGAGCTTCTTCATCCCCGACGGCCAGCAACATGGAATCGTGAGTAACGATATCCGTAACCAAAAGGCAAGCAAGCTTCAGCCCCTCTTTCTCCACCAGCTTCCGAAGTTCCCTCACTAACCCTTCCTGGACATCTTCCAAGCCAAACATACCAATTTCCTCAATCTGGGAAATACTAATCTTGTATCCGTACTCAGTAAAAGTCTTCCTGTCCGCCTGAATAATAACGGAAGGTTCAGTTTTGGAACGCAACAGAGAACCGGTGGCAAAAAACTCCTCTGTAAACTTCTTGGCATCTATTTTGGCAATCCCTGTCAGCCATTCCAACATTTCCCTATCTGCCCGAGCCGCCGTAGGAGATGTCAAATTCAGGGTATCTGAAAGAATCCCCGCGCACAGGCAGACCGCTACAGCCTGGGAGGGTTCCACATTACGATGGTAAAATCTGCGTGCCACCAAGGTGGATGTGGATCCTACGGGTTCATTCAGAAAACGGATTGGATCCCGTGTAGAAAGCTGGGTACCCAAACGGTGGTGATCCATCACCTCCACAATCTCCGCCTCCTCCACCCCCTTGACGGCCTGAGAAAATTCATTGTGATCCACTAAAGCCACACGTGTACGGGGCGGATCCACCAAATCCGTCTTACTCAGTACACCAATTATTTTGTTCGTCTTGATACTCATCACAGGGAACAATGCCTGCTTGCGCTTTACGGCAGCCTGCCTCAACTCGGGCAGTGGCATATTCTCCGGAAAAACGGTGTAATCCTTCTGAACCTGCTCCCTCACCTTCCGGGAACAACGGATCAACTGGCCAACACTGGCCGTATCCCAGGGAGTACTCAAAATACATGTTCCCGTCGTCTGGGCCGTCTCAATAATGTCCAAGGAAGGGAAAGCACCGGACGTGGTCACCAAAGCGCGTACGCCATGTTCCACTGCATATAGCTGCACATTCGGACGGTCCCCACAAATAACAATCAGATCCCGGATAATCCCTTTTCTCCTGTAATTTGCGAGCCTTGTTCGAACGCTGGGTTCACTGGAAGCACCCACCAGCAGAATATTCTGCGTTTCTTCCTCACTTAAGGATTCCCCGGTCAGACATTTTCCGTCAATGGTGGTGGCGATATTGCTCAGGCTGGAAAAGACGGAGCGCACATTCATCTCCGTCATATTCAGAGGCATGAGCAGGCTCAACAAATCAAAATAACGCAATAGGCCATGAAGGTTGTAATCAGCGTCAATTACCGGTATGGTTTGCAGAGAATTCTCCGTCATCCTTCGATACGCCGTCAGGAATGTATCGTCCGGACTTACGCTAATCACATCACGACGACAGATTGTCCCGGCGGTGGGCGTCACGTCATGAATCAGTATCGGCTCCGGCACTCCTGCCTTTTCCAATACCCAGGATGTTCTCAGCGTCATTTCCCCACATCTGGCGGCAACCGCGCCAGGTTCGCCATGAGTTCTTAAAAACTCCGCATTCCCTATGGCTGAACAAATAGCATCCGTATCCGGATTCTGGTGGCCGATCACATAAACGGGCCTATTCTCTGTCTTCTCCGGAAGCATCTTTATATTTCCTTGTACAGGTTAATCTATATTCAGCCTGACGGGCACCACCACCTTGGAAGCAATGGGCACACCGTCCTTTTCCGCCGGATAAAAAGTCCAATTCTCTCTCACCCAACGCATAAAAAGGCGGTCCAATTCCGCATTTCCCGTTGACTGAAGAAGATTGACGGATGAAGGTTCCCCATGGGAATTTACTCCAACCACTACTTTCACCACGGCATTCACCTTCCCGACTTTAGAAGAATTGACGGAATTGGGCAAGGACGGAGCATGTTTATAACGCACCTTTTTATCAGGAGAAATATTCTGATCCGGTTCCGGACGCCCCGGCAGGGATACCGCCGGGCGCTTCACAGGCTGCCTTCGCTTTACTTCATTCATGGAAATCCGCATGGCGGCGAGCTCCTCCGGCAAGAGTTCGGAAGGAGCTTCATCCAAAAGAAAATCCTTCATTTCGGAACAATCTTCATTTTCCGGCAGCTTCATCGCCAATAAGTCTTCATCTGACGCAATCTCCGGAACAGGGCTGACTGTGGAAGGAGCTGCAACCGGAACAACAGATGTAGGCTGAACTTCTTCCATCTCCTGAGAAACTTCTTCGGACGGGGACACAAACGTCATTTCCACTTCCCCACCCTGGACGGAGGGAAACCACATATCCTGCAAATGTATGGCTACAAGCACAGCACACAAAGCCACCTGAACACCCACTGTCACTGCCACCGCAATCAACATTGCGGATCTGGAAGTGGAATGGGGAGTGAATTTTACAATTCCGGGCTTTTCATCCATAAAAAACGGGCAGGGAATGGGGATGCACCTGTTCAATATATCAGCCCCCTCCCTTTGACAAGCTCATGCACAGCCATAAGCAGGCCGTTATCATTTTGTTATTTGCAAAAAAAATACATGAACATCAATAATTCAATGCCTCTCGAATGCGCTGAGCAAATCCGGCGGCCTTCTCTGCAAAACCCAATTCCGGATTCTGGTACATGATTCCTCGAGAGACATTAATCAGGGGAGGCGCCACGTGACCGGAACCACTCAGGCAGGAAAGATCACCGCCTTGAGCACCCAGGCCGGGAATGAGCAAAGGAGTATCCGGAATACGTTCCAGAATACTGGAATCTGCATTGGTCAACCCAACCACCATGCCTACGGAAGTTTTACAGCCTTCCCGGACAGAGCGGAGCACCATGTCTCCCACCAGTTCAAAAACCCTGCGGCCCCCTGCCAATTCCTGCCGTTCCACATCCGCAGAACCGGGATTGGAAGTAACTGCCAGCAGATAAACACCTTTACCTTCATAATTCAGAAAAGGCTCCAGCGTGTCATATCCCATAAAAGGACTCAACGTCACAGCGTCCACACCCAGACGTTCAAAGTAAGCATGAGCGTAATACTTCTGAGTCTCTCCAATATCTCCACGCTTAGCATCCAGCACCACCGGAACATCCTTAGGCATATCTGGAAGCAAATCCTCAAGTATTTCCAGGCCGCGCAACCCCATGGCTTCAAAATAGGCAATATTCGGCTTAAACGCCGCCGCATATGGAGCGGTTTCCTCCACAACCTTCCGCAACAGCGCAGGAATCGCCTCCAAATCATCCATGCCGGGGCGCGGATCCAATCCGACACACAAGGCGGAACCGGTCTCTTTAATGCGGGCGGCAAGTTTATCCGTAAAAGATTGGCTCATGCCGCCCATTAAACCACGGCCGTCACAAGCACGCAAGTCTCAAGCAGAAGGAACGCCGAAAGCAGAGAAAGACAGATACGACTTTTCCACCACGCCCGCAAATGCTATATTATGAACTGTATGGCATCTACGTCCTCCCAGTCTTCCATCCCTCTCCCCTCCTGCTTGGAAAAACCGCTGCCTCTGGATGGATTCCAAGGCACTCCGGATGAAGTAGAACAGCAATGGTACGATCAAGTTTATCTGGGTTCCGGAGACAGAATGAAGCAGCTTACCTGGAGAGCCGTCATCGTAGGCATGCTCCTAGGCTCCATCCTTTCCCTCACTAATCTGTACGCCAACCTCAAAATGGGATGGTCCTTTGGGGTGGCTCTGACGGCAGGAATTATCTCTTTTGCCCTCTGGAACGCCTTTGTGCGCCTGGGCATTTCCAAATCCCCCATGACTATTCTGGAAAATACATGCATGCAGTCCGCTGCCAGTTCTGCAGGCTATTCTACAGGGGGAACCCTCACCTCCGCCGTAGCCGCCCTGCTCCTGCTGACAGGACAGCACATGCCTCTTGGCACTACCTTCGCCTGGATATTTTTCATTGCCGTACTGGGTGTCACCATGGCCATTCCGATGAAACGCCAGATGATCAACATTGAACAAATAAGGTTCCCAGACAGTATTGCTACGGCGGAAACCCTCAAAGTTCTCTATTCTGAAGGCAAAAAGGCGGCGGGCCAGGCCAAAGCTCTTCTTTATTCTGCCCTTTTCGCCGCCGCTAATGCCATCGCCATGGCTGCAGGAGGAGAACGATGGCTTGGAACGGTCCAGCAACATATCCTCGGCAACTGGTACCAGCGTACTATCTTCTTCAAATGGGATCTCATGTTCGTGGGTGCGGGAGCTCTGGTAGGCATGAAAACATCCCTCAGTCTCTTCATCGGAGGAACCGTTTGCTGGGCTCTTTACGTTCCGTGGCTGGAAAGCCAGAAATTGCTTCCCGCGGGAGCAGGTTATCGGGAGAGCGTAAGCTGGACCCTGTGGGGAGGAACCGCCTGCATGGTCGTCGCCAGCATTGTGGCTTTCCTGTTCCAATGGAAAAGCATTGTTCGTTCCTTTTCTTCCCTGGGAGCCATGTTTTCCCTGAGTAAAAAACGAAAACTGACAGATGTGGAAAAAATAGAAACGCCCATGAGCTGGTTTCTGACAGGCCAGCTTATCTCTCTGGGAGCTCTCGGCTATCTGGCTCATACATCCTTTAACGTTCCGTACTGGATGAGCTGCATCGCGGTAGTCATATCCTTTTTCCTGGCGCTGGTCGTCTGCCGAATCACCGGAGAAGCCAATATTACACCCACCGGAGCCATGGGAAAAGTTACACAGCTCATCTTCGGAGGGATTGCACCCGGGCACGTAACAGCCAACCTGATGGCGGCCAATATCACTTCAGGAGCGTCCAGTTCCTCGGCAGACCTGCTCGTAGACCTCAAAGTAGGCTACCTGCTGGGAGCTAACCCCCGCAAACAATTCATCGCCCAGTTTTCCGGAATTTTTCTGGGAACCCTCGTCTCCGTGCTGGCCTTCCGCTCCATGGTTCCGGATGCGAACGCTCTCCAGGCTTTCAATGCTCCGGGAGCCAGAACATGGGCGGCCACAGCGGAAGCACTGGGCATGGGGTTCAGCCATTTGCACAGCATCAAGGTGCTTTCCATCATTGCAGGCGGTATTCTCGGACTCATTCTGGTGCTTATTCCCCGCTATATTCCCCGGACAGGAAAATGGCTCCCCACCCCCATCGGCTTCGGCCTGGCCTGGGCCATCCAGTGGAACGACTCCTTCCTTTTCTTTACAGGAGCTGTGCTCGGCTGGGCTGCGGACCATCTTTTCAAGGCCAAATCACGGGAATATAAAGTCCCCACCGCCTCCGGCATCATTGCAGGCGCAGCCCTCACGGGAATGGCCATTCTGATGTTCAGCATTTACCAGGCAGCCCTCTGAACGAAAAGGCTATATTCAAAAAAAATCCATCTCTACAAAAGATCCTGTACAGCTCATCTTTTGGAACCGGAGCATAAATCGGGGCAGTACAATAAGAATATCGACAAACGGATTGCGAATCCGAGGTCAATATTTACTTCTAAAAGAGAATAGCTTGTGTAGGCTGACCATTCCGCTTCGGGAAGCAGGAGTTTTCTGAGGACGGAATTTTGGCTATGTGCCGGAGTAAGGAAAATCTAGAACCGGTATTTACCATTGGGTCATGATTTTTTCTCGGATAATACCGATAATGAGATAAAAAAGACTATTACTAATCGTTTTCCATCTAAAATTTTAAATAAATTGAATATTTCTTTATAACATCAATATATTTCATGTTTTTCAAAAAAACGATTCTAAATTCGATAGATTTTTTCCCAGTGCATATCAATTGTATCAAGTTATATTTCCAGCCCAAAGATGAAACCCATTATTTCTGTTATCTCCATTTTTTATCGTTGGGAACCGCCCAAGCAGCCACCATATTCTCCACCACGAACACTAACACCGCCAACAACTACTTTGGCTCTGCGACCCAATCGTCTTCTTCCGTTATGTCCGCCGCCACGAATAGGAAGGAAGCAACACTTCCCGAAACCGTCTATTTAAACAGCCTTTCTCTGGACATGCATAGCGGCTGCGGAACCGGCACCTATAAAAACAATATCCTGAACTCTTGGGAGGGCATGTATTTGTCGGCAGTAAACTTCTCCACAAGTAATGAAGTGGTTCCGGAACCGGCAACCGCTACGCTGGGTCTGTTCGGTTTTAGCGCTCTATTGTTACGCCACCGCCGATAAATTTTATCACCATGCCATCTTTCAAGGAAGAAAGGGGGGAAATCCCCCCCTTCTTCCTTTTTTCGGCGAGGGAAACAAACTGATTCCGGAACAAATGGAAAAGCCTGCACGTATAACCGCCTTTTCTCCCATCCCTGCACAACATCCTGTCCACTTCTCAATCCACCAGTTTTTTCAACACCATTTCTCCTTTGGAAGCGCCCTGAGAAACACCGCTTACTTCTGCCTTCAGGATATAGGAATCAAGGTTGGTTCTGTACTTCTTCAATTCCAGTCTGTAAATATTATCCTTATTTTCCACGCCAGTTCTGCCCTCATGAACATCGGAAGCCACCTCCCTGTTACCCTCGTATAATCTGACAGAATGGATTTTCAAGGCGCTGGGGCCATTCTTCCACTGGAAAGTAGCAGTATATGTGCCAGAAGCAGTCACCTGATCCGTCACATCAAACTGCAACGGAGAACCTTGCTGGAGTTCCCATGGACTGCCCGAGGAATGCTTTTCTTCCGCACTCAGGGCGTCCAACATTTCCCGGTGGGTATTCATCACACGATTAGCAACGGCCAAAGTATCCCCCGCCGGTTTGACAGAATATATTTTCCCATTTCCGGCAAAGGCCAGTTCATCCCGAACCATCTTATCCATAAATGCGGCATGGGCGGCATCACGCGTCTTCTTTCCGGTCAGGACATCCATCTGAAATTCAAAAAAATTCTTCCACCGAGGCAAATAAAAATCGGAAACAAGCCCGGCCCACTGACGATTGGAATAATCATTCAGAGACCGGGGAACCTGATCAATCCACGTAGTGATAAGCATCTTCGCAGACTTGTCCATCAAGGCTTTTTCCTGCCGGGAATCACCCCAATCCAAAGCCCTTTTCTGCCAAGTTCCTAATAGGAACTGGCTATCCGTCGCCAAAAGGGCATCCATATCTGAAATCAGAGACAGGAAACGCTTTACCTGTTTCCTGTACGTAGCCAAATCTCCGGAATCAAAAGCACTCCTGACCTGTTGAAGCTGGTAAAAAGCAGCGTCCGCAAGAGACTGACGCACAACATCCACCAAATCATAACGAAACGTCTCCTTTTTCACCAAATTCGGCTGATCATTCGCGGCCTTCAGATAACCGCGCGCCGCCTTTACAATATCGCCCAGGTGATAATATCGCTCCCCGCTGGACCATGTGGATGCCTTTCGAACATTCCAGGACGGGCGGGCGCAAATAATAGACTCCGTACACCCTTCCTGAGAACGAACGGGGTTATAGATGGAGGAAGACAGAACTTCCAACGCCTTCACGACAGCCTTTGGTGCGAAACCGTAACGCTGGCGCGCGTACTTTCCAAGCCACTCCCGGACAGAAATATCCTCCCTAGTCCACAAACGGTCGCTGAACAGGGCGTAATGCAGGGGGTTCGTCTCAAGCCCTTCGGACAAAGTTCCCATGCCCACCAGTCCCTTATCCTTATAACCGGACAACTCACTTCCGAGCCGGGACAGAAGGGGAACCCCCCCGTACATTCCCGTATTGCCTCCAAAGTTCGCCAGTTCGCACCAGACCCACGGAATACCATTAAAAGTCCTTAAATTCTTTCCCCCGTTAGCCATATCCTTGGTAAGCTGCAATACAAGCGCACGCTCCGGATCCAACCCGGACAACAACTCTCGAGTAGGATTTCCACCCCAGGCCTGAATCACCCAGAAAGCCCCCGGAGAAGCCTTTTGCATGGCTTTCTGCACTGCCTGTGCCGCCTGCGTTACGTCAATAT
>OHAE01001634.1_pt1 | contig 15942 bp, 23 predicted proteins | sample 1577061 | NCBI WGS metagenome assembly OHAE01 (sample SAMEA3541535, study PRJEB24748) | human gut metagenome | biome: human gut; feature: human-associated habitat; material: faeces | place: China | collected 2012
TTCTTTAATGGCACAACTACTCAGAGATATCACCAATGCTAAGCTCGAAATAAGGCTGATGACTTTTTTCATTTATTATTTCTCCTTCCAGTCTAAAGTTGCTATGTAAGTCTCATCTGAGAATGACCACCCTGCAGTTCCGTCAGTCGCATCTCTGAAAGCCTCATACATGATCTCGCCATTCTCCATCCTCAATATCCGGTTTCAGGTATTCATATTTCTCATAAAAGTCATTCTTGCTCTTATTAATAACATCAGCGACATCGCCGTCGATACGCACAACATCGGCAACAAACTCATTTACATCTTTTTTGAGATTATCAAGAGCGTCGATCTTATTTTCCTGAGTCTGTGTAGACGCTTTTATAGAACTAATTACATCGTCAACATTGCAAACGCTGATTACAATTTTTAAGATCTAGTTTTTGTAATCCAATTAACCTTATATTCTATTATTTGGTCATCAACATTTTCTGTTATGAAATTCAAGAATTTATCATAATTTTTCATTTTGCTGTCTACGTAAAACTTTCGTATACCCGCATATACTTTTATTCGTGTAACAATATTGGTTTTTTGATCAACTGTATCCGGTTTTATAATAGTAACTTTTTTTATCTCATCAGTTGTTATTTTTATTCGGATACCGCAGGTTTTAACAACCATTATTTCATCTTTTCGTACTTTAATTTTCAGAGTAGTGAATAATACAGGAAAAGAAAGCAAAACACAAAAAACAAGTAATCCTATATACATAAACCAATTTGCTTTAAAAGAGTGTTCAACAAAATCAATTATTTCAAGTATAATTACAAAAGAAAAAAGTACGGCTACTAAAAACAGTAAGACATATCCATTATGTCTAATCTCAAAATAATTGTTTTTAGTTCTCAATCAACAGTTCACTCCTTTAATCTTTTATTGCATCAATTCCGCCTTGACCAATATTCTCAAAAAAACCTTCTATATATCCACCCACAAGACCATTGCGAAGAGTTTTGAAATATCTGCTAAAAATATCAAATTTAATCTTTCATCCAAGCTTCATCATAATTTGGATGTTCATTTAAGCATTTCAAATCAATTCCATGAGTATCATGCCCTAAATATAAGAACTCTTCTAATTTTGGTAAGTTTAACACAAAGCTTATGTCTGTAATATTACAATAAGAAACATCTAAAGCTTTTAGATTATAAAGTTTATTTATAATTTCTTTATCAATCGAGTGTATATTCGTAGAATTTATATTGAGGGATACAATATTCTCCCAATTAACACTTTCATCATCCAGCTTGGTAAAATCAGCTCCTGAAATTGAAAGTGATTTCAATTCCGTTAATTCGGATAAATCAGGTAAGGTTTCAATTTGAACATCGTATAATTCCAACGATTTTAAATTCTTGAAGCTTCCCTCTGTTCCGAGCAAGTTAATATCGTCAATTTTAAAACGAGCACCCCCATAAGGATTTGATCTAATGCATAAGCTTGATAGACTTCTGATATCTGCCAGCTTTCTTATTGAACCAATAGGTGAATCTACAATATTAACAGAAGTTAATTTTTTTAGTTTAGTTAACTCTTCAAAAAAGTTCTGTGCATCTGAAGCGTCACTGATTCCGACAATAGTAATTGTTTCAAGATTCGTTAATTTGCTGAGCAAATCATAATCATGTCCCAAAAGTGCAACATCAGAACCCGGATCACAAACCAACTCACGTATCTCATCATAATTCTGACTTGTTTGATTAATACAGTCGTTAATGGTTTTTCGTTTCCACTGTAAATCAGCTTCTGTTTCATTATCACTGTTTAAGAACCATATTCCGAAACCTATTACAATAGCAAAAAATATTATAAGAATACAAGTAATAATTATCATTGTAGAAAATATGGTTTTATGTTTCATTATAAACAAATCCCTCATTAAGTTAATCTTGCAAAAATGTTATAAAGGCATCAATATGCTGTTTATATTTATCTGCTCTCTTCTTTTTTCTCCTACAAGTTCACCATCAATATAAGCACCCAAAGTAGATTTAACATCGTAATTTATATTATTGCGAATTTGATCAATACCACCATTATTTGATATGAACTCCGATTTAGGATTGATTGTGCCATCCATTACAGCCTTATTAAATTCCTGTTGAACTTTGAGAAAATTACTGTCACTTTTCTCAAATTTATACTGTATATTATTCGGATCAATATCAGATAAAAAATCCTGATCGTCATACCTTGTCGAAATAATATCTCCACTATAGGATATCATTCTATCAGTACTTCCATTAGCAAAATCTACAATGTCTAAATTATCGTTAAATTCAACATACTGTAATGCCTCATGAACAAAATCTTTCATAACCTCCGAACCCAATTCATTTGCTCTCCTTTTAAACTCTTCAACAGTTGGGGGATTTTCCCATTAAAAAGATTTCCCTCTTCTCGTGAGAATCCAAAATGTAATTCAATATTCTCATAATTAGAACCATGTTGCACATTTAGAGCAATTGCAAAATCAATAGCATCAGCCACATTTTAGTCAATAGTCACAACATCGGAAATATTTTCATTAATGTCCGAAGTCCAAAAAACAATTGAATCTTTATCTATTCTATATTTTACAAATACTTCATTATTTTATCTCATAAACCACTTCTTTACCCGGTAAAAAATCCAGCAAATATTATTTATATTCGCTTCCATTATCATTTACAAACTCAATTTTGAATGAACTATTCTTATTTTGCTTTCGCACCGCTTTGATAAGTTCAGTCAATTCATTCTTCTCGATATATCCTTGATGTTTTATCCAAGATATACTATTTACTGTTGCATAAAAACCATCTACGCACATTTCCCCACCAAATCTTGCGATATTCTCTTTGTACTCAATATCGACATACCATTTCGTACCTGTAATTTTAATTTCTTTCATTTTTTATTCCAATCATTTAATAATATTCCCGTTTAAGAAGTTCCTATAAACAAACTCCTTATTAGTGAACCAACCTGAGTAGTATGCGTAATCACATTAACTGCAGTAGGCGTATATATTGTGATATTTCCTACATTAGGATTTATTCTTAAAATAGTACGTTCAAAGACATTCCATACACTGGTTGATCGAACAGTATTTCCGAGTAACGCTTCCACATTCCCTGAAGAATGCATTGCGTATGAGGAAGAAGCACTATTCCATGCGCTTATTGTAGAAGGATTGGAAACATCACAATTTGGAAGTTCAATACCCTTCGATGAAAGAGTTGTTTCCAAAGTATATCTTACCATTTTATCCGCACAATTTGCAGCTATTTGATCTCCGTTACATATACCCTCATCTCCAATTCCAGAACAGAAAGTTGACGAATCAGATTTAAGTGTGAAATTATATTCACTTGCACCGCTTATGGCTGAACGAAATTGAGGATTAGCTGTCCATTGCTTTCCATAATTTCTTAAATCAGCATTTAAAATTTCTTTTACACTACTATAAATAGAACCAATGGAATAAAAACAATTCGATATTGTACTTGTCCAATTTAATATATTTTGAAATGTATTAAAAACCGAATTATAAATATTTCCCCATGTGTCATTTATATTTAATGTACCTGAACCAAAAGCTGAAAGTTTCGCTATTGTAGCAACAGAAAGACTAGTTATCGTTGCAATTGTTGTAGCAAGACCTGCAGAAACTCCAAACGTTGTAAGCACAGTGGTTAATAATGGCACAAGAGCCATCCCACCAGTGGCAACAACAGCAACTATAGCTAATACTGCTCCTATTACAATTGTTACTGTGATGAGAATCTCTTTCCAATGTTTCTTACACCACTCGCCGACCTTTTTGCAACCGTCTTTGAATTTCTCCCAACGGCTTTTTTTCACATTCGGGCTTCATGTAGTAGTACTCGTCGTAAAAATCGTCTTTGTTCTCAATAATAGTCAGAGTTTATACAGTTGTATTTTACTACAACTCCTAATAGTATCTAAAAGCTGTGAAACTTTTTCTTGGTTGCTTGGCAATTTTACACCTCCGCAAGTATATTGGTTAAAGATTCATTAATGGCATCATTATTTCCCAATATACTTCCATATCGGATACTTCAAGATTTTCTATGTCATCTTCCCCATTGAGGAATAGTGGTACTTTGTAGCCTACGCACTTATTAATTGGTAAAACAAAATTATTATTTGCCTCAAACCATTCATCAAAATATTCAGATAAAAGACTATCTTCATGAAATTCAACAATTTCCACATTATGAAAATCTACAATATTAGCAGGTATATCAAAAACATCTCCTGTTCCCGGTTCAAATAAAAGAACAGTATTGCTCACCTTATTAAGAGCAAAAATTCTTCCCAACCAGTCATACCCAAAGACACTTATTTGATTTTTGTATTTTGGAAATGATTTTTTAACTATATCATTCCATTTCGGTATACTTTTTTCATCAAAAATTCGATACATACCATTTAGGAACGATCTTCCTCCCATTGATTTTAAAAATTGTTCGCTACTATCAAAATCATAGTGCTTTTCTTCTTTCACAAAGTCTAAAAATTTACTAAACATATTTCCCCCTTATTTCATACTGAAATCATCATTAAGATATTTGTTAAGTATCGATAACCCACTTTCAAAAATCTCCCAGCATTTATGTTTTTCATCAACATTGAAACTAGGATGATATTCTTTATTTTTCAAAAGTTCCAAATTACTTCCATAGAACAACTTGTTATAAATATCGATGATTTCTTCATCATTATAGTCTTCTATAAATTCTTCATTTAGCGATTTTGATAAATCACTAAAAAAATGCCATATATCTATCAAAATTCGACAATTTTGCGATATTTCCACATTATTTATTAACTCGATAATTTCAGATAGATCAAAAACTGTTATTCCCTTTTCAAAAATAATATGTTCTTTATCCGCAAATGTATTTGCTTCTTCGACACTAAAAAAAACTAACAGTTGTTGATCAAAAAGTAATAACCCATCTTCATCATTGCTATACCATATCAAAAAATAAGTTAATCCATTATAAATGATTTTTGTCAAATAATATTTTGCCATAACTTTGCTCCTATTTTTTGGGATTAGTAAGGGCTCTGTCGCCATATTTTTTCAACCTATTATAATCAGATTTAGGACCAGTATCATAATTGCCTTTACCAAATGCTTCATCACATAAACGTTTTGCAAAATCTTTTCCAGATTCATTTATATAAGGACGTTCACCTTTAAATCGGCTAGGAATGTCTGTTGCTTTCTCTTTTCCTGTCCCAGATTTAGGAATTTTATATTCTTTCCCAGCATTATGAACAAGAATATTGTTTTCTCCGACATAATAAGTATGGAAATCCTCCACCTGAAAATTATACACCGTTGGAAACTTTGAGTTATCTGCGTAACTAATATCTAATCACTGTTACATAATTCCCACATATCCATAAACAACGCATTTCCCACAGTCATTTGATTAGTTTCTTCTCTGTCTTTAAACTTTTTTATACCTGGATATACTTCGTCCATATCATTAATATATAATCTTGAATAACCTTTTTCTGTGAGATAATTGCAAATCATTTCGTCGATATCAAATTGCTTTTTACTATACGGCTCATTTCTGAATCCATCAAGATATAAATCCATTCCGTCAGTATCAGGATTGGCAATAGAAAATTCATCTTGAAGGTAGAAATACTTAACAATCTTGTTTATTTGCAGCAGAGAAACATATTCAATTTCACCTTCTGAAAAAGAACACCTATTTACAACAATTCTAATCTCCGAAGAAGGCTCATTTAAATCAACAAATCTCTCAATACTTTCCGATTTGTTTTTTAATTTTTCCATTAGTTCATCAAGAAAATCAACTTTTTTTCTGCACTTTGAAGTAAATAATTCTGTATCTCCGTTTATGTATATATCCTCTATTGCTTTTTTTATATCATCGTGCATAAAAATATCACCTCGTTATATCATTACTTTACTATTAAATCATGTTGACCCGATGTATCAGCAGGTTTTGTATCATTAAAATCAAAATCTACCTCTCCAAGATGTTTGCCTCTACGATTACAATGCTCAAAGGTTTCATGCTAACTATCAACCGCATATAAATCTTTGGTTTTAGGATCTGAATAAACATCCCTATTGTTTATTCTTGATAATTTATTATTTTTAGAAAGACCTTTGTTATCAGCAACAGCTCTAGCTTCTTGCTTAACAGTTGCCACTCGTTCATTTGAATCCATTTTGCTTATCTCTTCGTTAAATTCCTTAGTAGAAGAATATTTCCTGCTAGCATTATGCACCAACACACCCAATGTGCAAACATGATAAGTATGGAAATCTTCCACTTGAAAATTATACACCATAACAGGTTCGTCTGTCAATTCGACAGAATGATTTTCAACCAAAAGAACATTGCAATTAGAATCAAGAAGTTCATCACCAACTATTAGTTCTCCTGCTTTGATAAAGCCTTGATTTTTTACATAGAACGGGTGCGTTTCAGTCGTAATGATCTCTTCGCCGTTGATCATCAAATGAATAAGCTTAGAATCTTCTCATATATAGGTTCAAAACGTAAGTTAGAAAATAGATAAGTGTATACTCTTTTTCCTGTTAAAGTTGTGTCTTCAATCCTAAAGTAATTACCATCTGTATCATATACTACTTGTTTTCCCGTTTTAGGATTATTATATATCTCCTTGCCGCTAAAAGCTGTGAAACTTTTTCTTGGTTGCTTGGCAATTTTACACCTCCGTTATTCTATATTTTTTACATTGATTTTCTGTAGTTATGATTTTTTCGCCGTTTATAGCTAAAAGTTTAGAAAATAAAATTGTTATGAATTCATAATAATTTTCGCCGACCAATAATATAAAAATAAGCTCAGAATATCTCATCGGTCCATTTTACTTCATCAAGTAATTGCCCTGTGTCAATCCAATTATGTATAATTTTTAAACCTATCTCATACGGAATAAGATGCTTATTCGACATTAAAGAGTAGTCGCCAAAATAAAATAACGTTTCACCACTTGAATTTTCATCGCCTATTGCAGTAAGTTGAATTTCAAAATCATCGGATTTATAGCAAACTATCGTTTTCTGAGTAATACCAATACTCATTCTTCCTATAGAATCAATAACTATATCTACCCCAAATGGTGATGTGAATATATCTTTTGTTTCTTCTTTAATATTATTAAGCTGTTGTTCCAAGTCAGTTATTTCTTTTTTTATATCATTATATCCATCTATACAATACTCTATATACGCTTTATACATTTTTACTCCTTTCAAAACTCTATAAGTTTCCATCTAGCTGTTCCAGATTTGAATTGCCAAATAGCCCCAACGCCAAATTCATTAGGAAAATGAACATTAAGAGTTGAATTCTCCGGAAGTATTTTATTTAAGTTGAATCTGCACATAGCACCAGTTGAACAAGGCGGTTTGTTAATATATAAATTGGCTGATGTAATACCTTCTTGACGCATAATAGCAGCTGCATGCCCTTCAACATATTGTCAGATAATGATCAAGGTCATAACCTATTCTATCGTTCACAGTGTGTGTTTCATTAAAGATTTCAATGAAATAAAAATAAGATGCTGACAACCCATTCCTTATAAATCGAATCCATAATTATTAGTAAATTTCACCTTTATTATTGTTTGGCACTAATAAAAGAGGTCATTCTATTTCAAACCATTTCCATGGCTGCGTTTCATCATCACGAAAAGCGCCGCATCCTAGAGGAAGATCACATAATTCACCAATAGAAGAATCAATCTGCTCCATTTCCGAAATCGATATTATAGCAGCACTTTCTTCACTAACGTCCTCTCCGTCCAGAAATTCCCACATTCCATCTTCTTTATCATGGAAAACTAAAACTACTTTCTTTTTTTTGTTAATAATATCTACAGTTGTTATTACCATTGTATTTTCATCAATATCAAACATAATTTTTCCTCACTTATTTGATTTAAAAATATTTTCTTCTCTTGATAAAACCTGTACATTAGAATAACTATTACTTTCTCCACTGCTTCTTGGCTTTATGTGGTCAATTTGAACTTACAATGGATCTGGCGTTACGTTTAGCTTACTTTGAGTTGCGGGAACAAGTTCTTTTCCTGACATATCAGATTTTATTTTTCCGCCATTTCGTCTCATATTTTCTTGTATTATCTGTCTTTTTTGAGCCTTTGTAAACTTTTCCCTTCACCTACATATTTTGAATCTTTTAGATTAGAATAATCACCAGCATTATGTACCAATACACCTAATTCGCCAACATGATAGGTATGAAAAACCTCCACCTGAAAATTATACACCTTGGTAGGTTCGTCTGTCAACTCGACATCAAAATTTTCAACTAAAAGAACATTGCCATTAGCATCAAGCAGTTCATCCCCAATTTTAAGTTCGCCAGCAGTGACAAAGCCTTTATCTTTTACATAGAACGGGTGGTCAATTGTAGTGATTATTTCTTCGCAGTTCACAGTAAGATGAACGAGAGTAGTCACCTCTCTTATATATGTTTCAAGGACAGTTTTCTCAGAAGTTTCAAATGTTTCAGGGTCTGTTGAAATGACTTTATCTCCTGACTTTATCTTTTCTATGGCAAGCAAACTAACCGCCTTGGCATTACCTAAAAATTCACCTGCCGCTCCAAGTCCGCCAAAACCTAGTCATGCGATGTGTAGAACATCTTCTAATCTAATTTAATCTGAGATAGCAGGTGCTCTTTCCCTTGCCCTCTTTTTTTAGTTCTCCTGCGGCAACAAGTTTTCTTAGTGCACCTTCGATAGAACTGTCACTGAGAGTAGGACAGAGTTCCCTTATATCCTGCTTGTTAAATCGTCCTATTTTGCTTTTGCTTGCCATTCTGACCATCTCAAGTGCAGGCAGTTTTTCTTGAACAAGGGAGGTACGCTCTTCAAAATCTTTATACGATGCAAGTATCGTGCCTAAAATGTACTTTATAAATGGCAAAGCATCCTCTTTGCCCTCGTGCCAGCCCGTCTGCGACTGACTCAGAGCACTGTAATACAGATCTTTGTTCTTAGAGATCTTTGCCTCGAGCGATATATATTTGCCAATGTAAAAGCCATTCTGATACAGCAGAAGAGTGGTAAGCAGACGGCTCATTCTTCCGTTGCCGTCATTAAAAGGGTGTATACAGAGAAAATCGTGGATAAATATAGGGATAATTATAAGCGGCTCAACCTCCAAATTACCGATAACACGATTGTACTCTTCACAAATCCTGTCAAGTGCCTCAGATGTTTCATATGGCGCGAGCGGAGTAAACAGTATTTCTGTATGTCCATCGGGGTAAGCCGCACTGATATAATTCTGCACGCTTTTTGTTCTGCCAGCAAGTGGATTGTTCATATGACTATAAAGCATTTTGTGAAGCAGCAGAATATTGTTCTGAGTTATCGGAATAGCGTCAAAGCTTTCGTGTATAACGTTCAGCACGTCTCTATACCCTGCGATCTCCTGCTCGTCACGATTTCGAGGAGTAGTCTTTTCTTCGACCAACTGTTTGATCCTCGTGCTTGTTGTTACGATACCCTCTATCGCATTTGAAGCTTCGGTACTTTGAATTTTTGCTATCTCAACAAGCTTCTCCATCTCTTGCGGACGCTGTTTCAGATACTGTTCCTGTTTTCCAGCCTCTTTGTATATGGCCGCTATAAGTCCGAGAATATCAGAATCCCACTTTTGTTCTTTAAAAGCAGAGTAATTAAAACTTCTCATTTCCTTACCTCCATTAATTTCCCTTAAATTATAATATAAAATAAGGGAAATGTCAATAGAATAAGCAAATTTGTCCTTAGTATTATGTGTGAAATAAGGGAATATATCAAACAGTATCCCTCTACTGTATAAAAGAGCTGATTTCTCGACTCTTTTGGTATCTATAGCATTGGGGAGCATATTCGTAATTTTATATCATAAATTGTTTCCCGCATTTCTTGTTTTGGTTATGAAAAAAAGCACCTATCAGTGATAGATGCTAATGGAATTTGATAAATTTATATGGCTATTTCAACTTCCGTGTTGATAAATGTAAACTTTTTTAGAAAGTATGATATAATATAGTATTGCATTAAATAAAAATACGAATCCATACTTATTCAGTCTATGTCACCTTACCCCCTCAATAACGCCCTTATCCATTTCATGCACAGTATCGCACAGCACGGAGATGTCCTCCGCAGAGTGTGAGCAAATAAGGATAGTCTTGCCCTGCTCCTTGTATGAAAGTAGGTACTCACGCATTTCTTTTACGCCATCCTTGTCAAGACCATTGAAAGGCTCGTCAAGAATGAGTATCTTCGGATTTTCCATGATAGCTTGTGCAAGTCCCAAACGCTGCCGCATACCTAGACTGTATTTGCGGACGTGTCGCTTGAGGTCAGGATCAAGTCCTACCTGTTTCATGCTGCTTTTTATCTCATCTTTTCCGATCTTGTTGTTCAGCCCTGCAAGCAGCTTTAGATTTTTGTAGCCTGAATAGTATGGTATAAACCCCGGCGTTTCAATGATAATTCCCATATCCTTCGGAAAGTCAACGTCCTTGCCCACCTGCTTGCCGTCAACGATAATCTCACCGCTCGTGGGCTTGATAAAACCACATATGCACTTCATAAGCATTGTCTTTCCGCTGCCGTTTCTGCCGATAAGTCCGTGTATTTTGCCCTCCTCAAAGGACACGTTTATGTTCTTTAGTATCTCCGTTTTGCCAAGCGTAAGGCATACGTCATTTACATTGATGATATCCATTTTGTCCCCCTAACTTGCAACCTCCGTCACATTATCATAATTAAACTTACCAATGGCTATTTCTCCGAAAACCAGCAGAACCGCAATAAGTACTAGAAGATAAATCACAGAAAAGCTCATCGGCATTATTGGCTTTTTGAAATATTTCGTGTAATGCAGCCAAGTTATTGAGTTTGCCATTGGCATTGTCCACATAAGATTTGTCCTTATAGCACTGAACGCCATTCCAAGGGATATCATTCCGCCGCATATGATAAAGCCCAATGTCTTTCGCTTGAATAGTGAAAACACCAGCAGTATCAGCCCTATTATCATCAAATACGCCGCCACGAGCAGATAGCTTTTTACCGCCGCCTCAAATACCGAAAGCTGATTGTAGAGATTTTCTGGAAGCAGCTCAACTCCGAAATCGCCTCGCCTGTCGGGGAACATTTTCACAAAACCCGTGGCAACATTGCTCCAGCCATTGTACCAAAAGCCCTTTGAAAGCATTGGCAAAACTGTACCGAGAAATATTACCGCAAGATATGATACTATCATAAAAACAAGTTTCAAAACCTGCCCTACAAACCAGTTCGCCCTGCCGATACGAACGATATAAAACACAGTATTTGTGTCGACTTTCGGATAGTCAGCAATAAGTGTTAGAAAAACTATTGGGATTATAAGTATCAGTATCTCAGAATTTGCTACCGCTATAAATGGCTCTAGTATGTTAAGCGGCTCACCCATAAGCTCTGCATTGTTGGTCAGCGGAGAAACTGCAAAATTGTTTATGAATATGAGCAGCACCGCAACGATCACCATTCGTGCGTCACAGACCCACTTTACAAATTCCGTTGCCGCACAGGAAAAGGCTTGTTTTAAACTAAAATTTTTCATTGCTTACACCCCTTTGTCCAGCCGCATATTCATTATTACTATAAAACCTATCACAGAGAAAAGTATTATCCCGAAATTGAAAAACAGAATGTATTTTGTGTCAGCAAAAGCTGTGTAATATGACAAATTCATTATGCTGTTGGGATAAAAATTCTCCAATATACTTGCCCTGTCGAAATCCTCTTTCATCATCGAATTTGCAATAAGTTTCTGCACAGTTATCTGCCACATATATGTTACCATAAATGGCACGCAGGTTATAAGATACGGATTTTTGCAGAATGAGCTTATGAAAAGTGCAGGCATTGTGCTTATAGCTCCATACAAAAACGCCGAAAGCATATATCTCAACACGCCCGTAAGCTCGTCTTTATTGTTCACAAGCACGAATGACAAGTCATCTGCGGAAAGTTCATATTGGCTCAATGAATGAAAAATTATTCTTACGATAACACCAAAAATTATATATCCGAATAGAACAGCCGAACCGCCGCACAAAAATGCTGAGCAGAATTTTGACAGATAATATCTCAATCCGCCTGTCCTGGTTATGGTGAACCGCATTGAACCGCCGTTTCGCTCTGCACAAAATGCCGTCATAAACGGAAAAGCCGCTATTATAGGCAGAAACATTGCCATATATCCCGACATACCTTTTGCGAATATCATATAGGAACTGAAGGAATAATCATCAGCAAAAAGCTGTTTGTCAAGCTTTGCAATGCACTCAAACACTGTGTATCTCTTCGCCGTGTTCGGGTCGGTATACGCCTTTGCGGTAAAGCAAAGCAGGGTCGTGAGCAGCACCGCACCGACATATCCGATATTCAGTATACTCTTGTTAAGGTCGCATTTAAGTGCTTTCATTGCCCCACCCCCTATGGAATAAGCACATATATCTCGCCCGTAACGCAATCGACTGTCACATAATTTATTGCGTGCAGACCTGTCGGCTGTTTATCGTCGATAATAAAATACCACTTTGGCGTACAGCGTATATTATCTGCACTTTCGCCGACTTCGGTACTCTCGCCACGAGGTTCATACATAAGCTTGACGTCATCAAACTGTATATCGATCTTGTCCGCAAGATTTTCCTCAAGCAGATCGCAAGCGCCCTTGAAAGACAACATTTTGTCTATTTTCTCAGCCTTTGCCACCTTGAAAGCGTTACAACCTATGTAATATTCGGGGTCAAAGTTTGCGTCGAGATCGGTATAAGTCTGCATTGAATAGGTCATAAGCGCATTGCCCTTCACGAACAGCGTATCGTCAGCATTCGTGGAAAAAACATTTTGTATGCCGATACCTTTATATGCCTTTTGTATCTCGATCTCATAGCCAACCCCGCTGTCGGTGGTGATTATATACCCGTCACTGACCACATTGTCAAGCTCCTCTCCAAGCACATTGCTGAACGTGTCCGCCAAAGTCTTTGCCTTGTCCGCAGCAGACAAAAGTCCGCTGTCAGCATTTTCAGAAGTTGGTCTGTCAAGATAAAAAAGCTCCATATTATCGGCGTCAGCGTCTGCGGTATTTACGCCGTTTTCGCTTGCCTCCCAACAGCAATAAGGCTGTGCAAAGCGTGTTATTTTAAGTTTGTTATGTTCGTCCTGGAGCTGTGCCTGATCTTCCACAGTTTCGATCTTACCATCGATCTTGATATCCAAGGCACTTTGCAGCTCTTCCACTTTTGACGACAGCCAGTCCATATCATTTTCGGCATTGATATATGCAAGCTCCAAGTCATAAACGCCGTCAGGTTTGCAAATGCTCACCGCCGATTTTTCGGGCAGCTTGAATTTTGTATACTCTTTTTCAAATGCAGCATCAAAGCTGTCATAAATATTCTCTGACGAAACATAAGCCTCGCCGCTGTCCACCTCAGCCGAATGCTTGTTGCTTCTGATATTGTCGGGGGTATTTTCACAAGATGACAGCGCCACAGCCGCCAACATCACGGGCAATAATACTTTTGTTTTTCTGATATTTTTCATATGTCATTCCTTTCTTTTGGGTTATTGCTGCGAGGTAGTATAGAAATCAAGCTGTTAAATTGATCGTATAATTTAAGGCAATATCACATAAAAAGATAGTTAGTGATATTGCCTTAGTTTAAATTTTATTTACCGCTAACATATCCTGAAGCCTGACTACCTACACCTGACGGAGCTGGATTGAGTGACATGGTGCACAAAATACGTTCACCTTTATCAATATATGTCGCATTAGTGTGTTTCGTAGTATGGTTTCCTTTACTCGAGATTTTTCCACTTGCAATATATGTACCTCCAACCGTTGTTCTATATGAAACGGATGTAGCATTGGAAATTTTGTCAATTCGGTAGTTGACCCTAACATAATCATCCTGAGCTGCATTTCCAGCAGTAATAACTTTTGACGTAACAGATCCAGTGTTGGAAATATAGAACGAGAAACTATCTGCCGCACTAGCCCCAATAGCCATAGAACTCATCATCATAACAGCAGCACCCATAGCTGTGATTCTCTTAACGATATTTTTCATAATATAGGTGTGATTTTCTTCAAGTTTTGTTGCAAATAAATTCAATTTCATCATATAACACAATTATTGCAACGGATAATTGTGCATAATGAATATTCACATCTTCATTGAACTCACCACATTTCTTTTTTGCAATAGACTTTTTTATCTATGCATACATTATTTTCAAACATATAACACCAAAAGTCACTATATTCTGCATATTTCTCTCATATGCACAAGATTTTTGTATAGCTGAACAAATATTGCGTTCTAAATTATTTCATTTTACATAAGTTAATTGTTAAATGCTTGTTAACATCAACACGGAAGTTGAAATAGCCAGATTATAACGCTTATTGACATACAAGTCAATGAATGATATTATTAAGATATAACGATTTTAGCACAGGCGGTGAATTAATTTTGAAATTCTACGATTATCCGATAATCAGCAAAGAAAGCAGTCTTCCCGTCTTTTTGGTGAGCGTAGGGCTGAATGAATGGCAGTATCATGTTAAATGCGACAAAGGTGACAATTATGCCAAGGCTCTTTATTGTACAAAAGGCAGCGGCGTACTTATAATGAACGGAGAGAAACATATAATAAAACCGTACACCGCATTCTTTATCCCTGCCGGCTGTCCGCATGAGTATTATTCAACGGACGAATCCTGGGATACGCATTGGATAAAACCATCAGGAAAGTCCTGCCCTGATATGCTTAAAGCACTCGGCTTTGACAAGCCAAAAATCTTCCCTCTCCCAAAGGAAGAAATTACATATCTTGACCACTGTTTCAGATGTATGCACGAGGCACTCCTGTCTGACAAGGTTGACGGAAATTTCAGAGCGTCGGGCTATCTGTACAGCTTTTTCATTGAATTGAGCCGTCTTGCGGCGAAAGGAAAAGGCAGTGTACAAATCGCCCCTGCGTTGACAAAGGCGATCGCATATATTGACGAAAACTATATGAAACAACCCGGTCTTGAATCCATAAGTAAAGCCGCAGGAGTTTCTTCGCAGCATTTGTGCAGACTATTCAGGCAGACCTTGAACTGCCGACCGATGGAATATATCGCAAAACGCAAGATACAGGCGGCTAAAATGCTTCTGGCGGAAACGCAGAAAACTGTCGATCAGATAGCTGAAGAAACTGGTTTCTGTGACAGCAGTTATTTTTGCAAGATTTTCAAAAGGTTTGAGAGTATTACTCCGTCGCAGTTCAGAAGTATAGAACGGGCTCTATGAAATTCGTAAATTGACCGCTGACACCGTATAAAAAAACAAAAAGGCATCATGTCCGGATACATGATGCCTTTTTTCCTATTGTAGCTTTGCATAAACCTGCCGGATACGATCAGTTATTCCTGCGTCTGACTCTGTTCAGCAGCAGGAGCGATATCATAAGTATCAAGGGAAATGCGCAGCCTGCGAGCATACCTTTCTGCATATCATCGCCTGCATTCTGGGTGATATTTCCTACAATAGCAGGACCGAGTGCTCCGCCAAGGTCACCAGCCATGGCGAGGAGTGCAAACATTGCAGTTCCGCCGGTGGGTATTTTTCCCGAACAGATGCTTATAGATCCGGGCCACATGATACCTACCGAGAATCCGCACATTATGCAGCCAAGAAGACCGATCACAGGTATTCCCGACAGGGAGGCAGTGATGTAACAGATCAGACACAGCAGCGCCGAGCCTATCATGAATTTCATAA
>OHAE01001635.1_pt1 | contig 15920 bp, 15 predicted proteins | sample 1577061 | NCBI WGS metagenome assembly OHAE01 (sample SAMEA3541535, study PRJEB24748) | human gut metagenome | biome: human gut; feature: human-associated habitat; material: faeces | place: China | collected 2012
TAGCGCTCTGTCGCGAGGTGGCGTATATTACGCTTTCCTCTTTCAGAGTCAACCCTGAATTTCAGGATTTTTCTCTTCAACCGAACTGGCTGTTTGTGTGAAGTGATTCACATCTGCCGTGTCAGTGGGAGCGCATTATAGGGAGTTCGCCGGAAGTAGCAAGCGTTAAAATAGAAAAATCTTATCGACCGCTCATTATTTGAACTTTTCGCTTATTCATCTTCTTACCATTCAAGGCGCCATCCCAGTGTTCATGCGGCCTGCAGCGCCGTTTACGCTAAGATCGTTTTTTTGCAAAAATGTGATTTTACTCTCTTACCCAACGCCATTATCGCGCCGATGGTGAATTAAGCACCACTCTTGACCCACGACAAAGCGCCCACCTGGCCCCGTTTCTATAATCAGGCCCGTTTCTTCTTACTGGTAATAATCGATGGCTTATCAACTCAACATTAACTGGCCCGAGTTTTTAGAGAAGTACTGGCAAAAACAGCCGGTGGTATTAAAAAACGCGTTTCCGGACTTCGTCGACCCGATTACCCCGGACGAGCTGGCCGGATTAGCCATGGAGCCGGAAGTCGACAGCCGACTGGTCAGCCTGACCAACGGCAAATGGCAGGCCAGCAATGGTCCTTTTGAACATTTTGACGGGCTGGGCGAAACCGGTTGGTCCCTGCTGGCCCAGGCGGTAAACCACTGGCATATGCCGGCCGCCGAGCTGGTGCGCCCGTTCCGCGTACTGCCGGACTGGCGCCTGGACGACCTGATGATCTCCTTCTCCGTCCCCGGCGGCGGTGTCGGCCCGCATATCGATCAGTATGACGTCTTTATTATTCAGGGCATGGGCAGCCGCCGGTGGCGCGTGGGTGACAAGCTGCCGATGCGTCAGTTCTGTCCGCATCCGGCACTGCTGCACGTCGATCCGTTCCCACCGATCATTGATGAAGATCTGCAGCCGGGCGACATCCTCTATATTCCACCGGGATTCCCGCACGACGGCATAACCCACGAAACCGCCCTGAACTACTCCGTCGGCTTCCGCGGGCCAAACGGCCGCGACCTGATCAGCAGCTTCGCCGACTATGTGCTGGAGAACGATCTCGGCGACGAGCACTACAGCGATCCGGACCTCACCTGCCGCGAGCATCCGGGCCGGGTTGAAGAGTATGAACTCGAACGTCTGCGCACCATGATGATCGATATGATTCGCCAGCCGGAAGACTTCAAGCAGTGGTTCGGCAGTTTCGTCACCACCCCGCGTCACGAGCTGGATATTGCGCCGGCGGAACCACCGTATGAAGAAGAGGAAGTGCTCGATGCGCTGCTGGGTGGTGAAAAGCTTTCCCGCCTGAGCGGCCTGCGCGTTCTGCATATCGGCGACAGCTTCTTCGTGCATAGCGAACAACTCGACACCACCGATGCCGAAGCGCTGGATGCGCTGTGTCGCTATACCTCATTAGGCCAGGAAGAGCTCGGCAGCGGCCTGCAGAATCCGGCGTTCGTGAGCGAACTGACGCGGCTGATTAATCAGGGCTACTGGTACTTCGAAGAGTAAGAGAGTCGCGATACTGCGGGCAGCCGCCTGGCGCTGCCCGGTTTCTTTTATGACTCATCGTCAGTAAAGAGCTGTTCAATCGATTTGGTCGGATAAAACAGTAAGTTACTATTTTCATCCACGAGCTGTATAAACCCCAGACGAAGATAGAATGCTTTAGCTTTCTCATTAAGGGCTTCAACAAACAATCCGTAGATGCCAACGGCTTTAGACGCTCCCCACACCACTCGCATCGCATGGGCAACCAACATCTCTCCCCAGCCCTGTCCCTGAACAGATTTATCAATGGCCAGCCGCCCGAGGGTTACGCTTGGCGCATTTTGATACGGGATTTTCTTTTGCTGAGTTTTAGACGGCAACATGCCTCGCTCGAAACAACTCCCCGATAAGGTGTAATAACCCAGCAACCTGGGAACGGTATCCCCGGAGACCAGCGCATAACCCCTTAAGATTTGTCCATCGTGCTGCCGCTTGAGGTGCTCTTTTAAAAACGTATTCAGCGCTTCCTCGCCGCAATCAAATCCAGTGATATCGTAGCTGAACGCATCGGCAATCATCTCAATCGTCAGTTGCTGCTCCATTAGCTCTACCTTACCTGGTTTGTAGACGCTTCGCTGCACGTTTCAGTCGATCATTCGGGGCTGGCGGTTGGGTAATCGCCTCCATCACCAGGCTCCATGATTGCTCATTGAGGACCATTCTGCGGTGCTGCTCAATCACTTCCGCAGCACGTTCTGAGGCACTGGCAACCACAAACTGGGTAATCGTCTGATTCGAAATTGCCGCAGCTTCCTCGATGATGCTCTTATCATCATCGGTTAATCTCAAATCTATACGCTGCTTTTTAAGTGCGGGCATACGTTATCTCCGGCCTGGTGCAAACTTCATGTACGGTTATTTTCCGTACATTTAATATAGCGACAGAAAGCCACATACTCAACTATCACTCGCGGATTGCGCCTATTTCGGCAACACTACAATAAACCGCGTCGAGCGCAGATCGGACTGCGCCGCCACGCTGCCGTGGTGGGCTCCGACAATCGATTTCACAATCGCCAGGCCGATGCCGCTGCCCTCCCCTTTGCGCTGGCGCGAGGGGTCGACGCGATAGAAACGGTCAAACAGGCGCGGCAGATGCTCAGCGGCAATCGGCGTACCGGGGTTCTCCACCACCAGGCGTACCGTCTCCGCGCTTTCGCTCAACTGGATGGTCACCGCCTGCCCGGCCGGCGTATAGCGAATCGCGTTCGACAGCAGGTTGCTGATTGCCCGCCGCAGCATCAGCGGATCGCCAATCACCCGGCAATGGCTACCGACAAAACGCAGCGCCACCGCCTTCTCTTCCGCCCACGCTTCGAAAAACTCAAACACCTTATGCACTTCCTCGGCCAGATCCAGCGCCTGTTGCTCAGGGATCAGCTGGTTATTATCCGCCTGAGCGAGGAACAGCATATCGCTGACCATCCGCGACATCCGCGAGAACTCTTCGAGATTGGAATACAACACCTCTTCCAGCTCCTGCGGGCTGCGGCTCTGGCTTAAGGCGATTTCGGTTTGCGTCACCAGGTTGGTAATCGGCGTGCGGATTTCATGGGCTATATCGGCGGAGAAGTTGGACTGGCGGGTAAAGACATCCTCTATGCGCTCCAGCATATGGTTAAACGACAGCGCCAGCCGCTCCAGCTCGACAGGCACCGCCTGCGGGTCAAGGCGCACATCGAGATCCCGCGAGGTAATATTCTGGATCTGGCGACTGATCTGGCGGATCGGCTTATGCCCCTGGTAGACCACAAACAGCACGATGGCGATGATCAGCAGGCTGATTATCGACGCCGCGGAGATCAGCTTCGCTTTCAGCTCATTAATATAGTGCAGGTGAAAATCGATGGATAAGGCCATCAGCAGGTGGTACGCCGGTTTACCGTCCGCCTGCTTGCCCAGCGGCAGCATGATCAACCGCCAGGCGCGGGTTTCCATTGGATGATTATCATGAACCATCTTCCGCGGCTGCGGGTCAGTCCATGAAATCACATTCCCGTCGCGCAGCTGCATCGCCAGCCCCGGCGTACTCAGCATATGGCTGAGATCCGGCCCGTCTGGCGACTGAAATAGAATATTGCCCTGGCCGTCGTCCAGACAGATAAAAACGTTGGCGTAACCCGCAATGATATTCCTCACGATCTCCAGCCGACGCTCCTGCGGATAGTCGGCGTGGTTGAGCACCGTCTCCAGCGTGGTGCTGAGCTGCCTGAGATCGTGAACGTCGCGCTCTTCAAAGTGGGCCTTCACCGAATGGATCATGATCCAGGTGAAGGCGAAGAAGGCAATGACGGTGGCGAGGCTAATAAAGAAGGTCAGCCGGGTGGCCAGGGAAAAGGGGCGCTTAGCGGCCATCCGGCACCTCAAGCATATAGCCGACGCCGCGCACGGTCTGGATGAGCTTCGGCTCGAAGTCGTTATCAATTTTGGCGCGCAGCCGCTTCACCGCCACGTCAATGGCGTTAGTGTCGCTGTCGAAGTTCATATCCCACACCTGCGACGCGATCAGCGAACGGGGCAGCACCTCGCCCTGATGACGCAGGAAGAACTCCAGCAGCGTGAATTCCTTACTGGTCAGGGTGATGCGGGTGGCGCCGCGCGTCACCTTGCGGCTGACCAAATCGACGCTGAGATCGGCCGCCTGAAACTGGCTTTCGACGATGACCGCCGCCCCGCGGCGCAGCAGAGTACGCACCCGCGCCAGCAGCTCCGCAAAGGCGAATGGTTTTACCAGATAGTCGTCAGCGCCCAGCTCCAGCCCCTTCACCCGATGCTCAATGGTGCCCAACGCGGTAAGCAGCAGGATCGGCATGCCTTTCCCGGCGGCGCGCAGCATGCGCACGATATCCCAGCCGTTCACATCCGGCAGCATGATGTCGAGGATCAGCAGATCGTAATCGCTGGTCATCGCCAGGTGATAGCCGTTGAGGCCGTTATCGGCCAGGTCGACGACGAAGCCGGCCTCGGTGAGCCCTTTGGTCAGGTACTCTCCGGTTTTCTTCTCATCTTCGACAATCAAAATCTTCACGGCAGGCTCCTTCACGCGCGCTTTGTGCGGGTATTCAATTTTAGAGGAGCGCCTCCGGATAGCAATGAAATATCAGGAAAATGACAGCTTTGTCATTTTCCCGTCACGCCCTGAACAGAGCCCGCTACGTAAAGTAGCCGCCATGGATAAATCGTCGAAACCCTCTGCCGCCATGCGTTCAATACAGCTACTTACCCTCAGCGTGATATTTGCCTTAACCGGCTGTCTGTCGCTCGCTCCGGACTACCAGCGCCCCGCAGCGCCGGTACCGCAGCAGTTCTCTCTCAGCCAGAACAAGCTGGTTACTGCAACAGCGGGCTACCAGGAGACCGGCTGGCGCACCTTTTTCGTCGACCCGCAGGTAAAAAGCCTGATTAGCACCGCGCTGGCCAACAACCGCGATCTGCGGATGGCGACGCTGAAAGTGCAGGAAGCCCGCGCCCAGTACCGGGTTACCGGCGCCGACCGCTACCCGCAATTGAACGGTGACGGCAGCACCACCTATGGCGGCAAGCTTAAAGGCGACACCACCACCAGCAGCGATTATGCCGCCGGCTTAAACCTCAGCTACGACCTCGATTTCTTTGGCCGGCTGAAAAACCTTAGCGAGGCCGACCGACAGAACTTCTTCGCCAGCGAAGAGGCACGGCGCGCAGTGCATATCCTGTTGATTGCTAACGTTTCACAAAGCTACTTCAACCAGCGGCTGGCGGCAGCGCAGCTGCAGGTGGCCAACGACACCTTGCAGAACTATCAGCAGTCTTACGCCTTCGTTGAAAAACAGCTGCTGACCGGGAGCACCACCGTGCTGGCGCTGGAGCAGGCGCGCGGCATGATCGAAAGCACCCGCGCCGATATCGCCAAACGTCAGGGCCAGCTGGCGCAGGCCAATAACGCCCTGCAACTGCTGCTCGGCAGCTATCAGCGCCTGCCGGACGATAGCGCCAGCAGCGCGGTAGACCTGCAAGGCGTAACCCTGCCGCCATCGCTCTCCTCAGCGATCCTGCTGCAGCGGCCAGATATTCTGGAAGCCGAACACAGCCTGCAAGCGGCCAACGCCAACATCGGCGCCGCGCGGGCGGCCTTCTTCCCGTCGATCACCCTGACCAGCTCGCTCTCCGGCAGCAGCAGCGAACTCTCCAGCCTGTTTAACGCCGGCGGCGCGATGTGGAACTTCATTCCCAAAATCGAACTGCCGATTTTCAACGCCGGGCGTGATCAGGCCAGCCTCGATCTGGCGGAGATCCGCCAGCAGCAGCAGGTGGTCAACTATGAACAAAAAATCCAGTCCGCCTTTAAAGAGGTGGCCGACGCGCTGGCCCTGCGCCAGAGCCTGGCCGATCAAATTGCCGCCCAGCAGCGCTATCTCGCCTCGCTGAATATCACCCTGCAGCGCGCCACTGCGCTCTATCGCCACGGCGCGGTCAGCTATATCGAAGTCCTGAGCGCCCAGCGCGATATTTTCACCACCCGACAAACCCTGCTGGAACTCAACTATTCCCGTCAGGCTAATGAAATCACCCTGTTCACCGCCCTCGGCGGCGGCTGGATGGAATAACCCAAGGAGTCTTGATGATGAATTCACTATCTAAAATAACCCTGTTCACCCTGCTCTCTGGCGCAGTGTTCGCCGCCCAGGCCGCCGCCCCGCAGGCGCAAAGCATCAGCGGCAAAGGCGTCATTAAAGCTATTGATATGGATAACAAAAAAATCACTATCGCCCACGAGGCCATCCCGGCGGTGAACTGGCCGCCGATGACCATGCGCTTCACCATCACCCCGCAGACGCAGCTCAACAATGTGAAGGATGGCGACAGCGTGGACTTCACCTTCGTTCAGCAGGGCAACCTGTCGCTGCTGCAGGATATCCGCGCCCAATAACGGCCCGGCGACGGTAGGCCCCTCAACAACTGAATGGACGACACATGGCATCCCTGACACTTAAAAATACGGCGTTGATCCTCGGCAGCATGCTGATTGGCGGCGCGCTTACCGCGGCGCTGTACGCCCGATGGGCTCCAACCCACTCTGCCGCTCCGGCGGCCGAGCAGCAGCGTAAAGTGCTGTTCTGGTACGATCCGATGTACCCGAACACCCGCTTCGATAAACCGGGTAAATCGCCGTTTATGGATATGGATCTGGTGCCGAAATACGCCGATGAGGAGCATGCCGCCGCCGGTGCGCCGGGGGTGCGTATCGACCCGACGCAGACCCAGAATCTTGGGGTGAAAACCGCCGCCGTCACCCGCGGGCCGCTGCGCTACGCCCAGACCTTCCCGGCCAACATCAGCTATAACGAGTACCAGTATGTGATTATGCAGGCGCGGGCGGCGGGCTTTATCAATAAAGTCTATCCGTTGACCGTCGGCGACAAAGTGAAACAAGGCACGCCGCTGCTCGAGCTGACCATCCCGGACTGGGTGGAAGCGCAGAGCGAATATCTGCTATTGCAGGAGACCGGGGGCACCGCTACGCAGGTCGAGGGGATCCTCGAGCGTCTACGTCTCGCCGGAATGCCGGATGACGATATCCGCCGCCTGAAAGCCACGCGTAAAATCCAGACCCGCTTTACTCTCAAAGCACCGATCGATGGCGTTATTACCGCCTTCGATCTGCGCGCCGGAATGAACATCGCCAAAGATAACGTGGTGGCGAAAATTCAGGGCATGGATCCGGTGTGGGTCAGCGTGGCGGTCCCGGAATCCATCGCCTGGCTGATTAAAGACGCCTCGCAGTTCAGCATTCAGGTTCCCGCCTGGCCGGGCAAAACCTTCCGCATCAGCAAATGGACCCTTCTCCCCAGCGTCGATAGCGCCACCCGCACCCTGCAGCTGCGCCTGCAGGTCAACAACCCGGATGAAGCGCTGAAGCCGGGGATGAACGCCTATCTGCAGCTGACCAGCGAAAGCGCCCCGATGCTGCTGATCCCCTCCAAAGCGCTGATCGACAGCGGCAGCGAGCAGCGAGTGATCACCGTCGATAACGAGGGCCGCTTCGTGCCGAAAATCGTGCAGGTATTCCATGAATCCGCCGGCGTCACGGCCATTCGCAGCGGGCTGCAGGAGGGTGAGAAAGTCGTCGCCAGCGGCCTGTTCCTGATCGACTCGGAGGCCAATATCGCCGGCGCGCTGGAGCGCATGCGCGCGCAGGCCCCTGATGCCGCGGCCTCTGCCGCCCACGCGCACTAAGGAACGGAACCATGATTGAATGGATTATCCGCCGCTCGGTGGCCAACCGCTTCCTGGTGATGATGGCGGCGCTGTTTCTCAGCATCTGGGGAACCTGGACCATCATCCACACCCCGGTAGACGCCCTGCCGGATCTCTCTGACGTGCAGGTGATCGTCAAAACCCGCTATCCGGGGCAGGCGCCGCAGATCGTCGAAAACCAGGTCACCTGGCCGCTGACCACCACCATGCTGTCAGTCCCCGGCGCCAAAACGGTTCGCGGCTTCTCGCAGTTTGGCGACTCCTACGTATACGTGATTTTTGAAGACGGCACCGATCCTTACTGGGCGCGCTCGCGGGTGCTGGAGTATCTCAACCAGGTGCAGGGCAAACTTCCCGCCGGGGTCAGCGCCGAAATGGGCCCGGATGCCACCGGCGTCGGCTGGGTCTTCGAGTACGCGCTGGTCGACCGCAGCGGCAAGCACGATCTCGCCGAACTGCGCTCCCTGCAGGACTGGTTCTTAAAATATGAGCTGAAAACCATTCCTAACGTCTCGGAAGTGGCGTCGGTGGGCGGCGTGGTCAAGGAGTACCAGATTGTCGTCGACCCGATGAAGCTGACCCAGTACGGCATCAGCCTCGGCGAGGTGAAATCGGCGCTGGACGCCTCTAACCAGGAGGCGGGCGGCTCTTCCGTCGAACTGGCGGAAGCCGAATATATGGTGCGCGCCAGCGGCTACCTGCAGACGCTCGACGACTTCAAAAATATCGTGCTGAAAACCGGGGATAACGGCGTGCCGGTTTATCTCGGCGACGTCGCGCGGGTACAGATCGGCCCGGAGATGCGCCGCGGTATCGCCGAGCTTAACGGCGAGGGCGAAGTGGCCGGCGGCGTGGTGATCCTGCGCTCCGGCAAGAACGCCCGCGAGGTGATCTCGGCGGTCAAAGAGAAGCTGGCGTCGCTGCAAAGCAGCCTGCCGGAAGGGGTGGAAGTGGTCACCACCTACGACCGCAGCCAGCTTATCGACCGCGCCATCGACAACCTCAGCTACAAGCTGCTGGAAGAGTTTATCGTCGTCGCCCTGGTCTGCGCCCTGTTCCTGTGGCACGTGCGCTCGGCGCTGGTGGCAATTATCTCGCTGCCGCTCGGCCTGTGCTTCGCCTTTATCATGATGCATTTCCAGGGGCTCAACGCCAACATCATGTCGCTGGGTGGGATAGCCATTGCGGTGGGGGCGATGGTCGATGCCGCCATCGTGATGATTGAGAACGCCCATAAGCGGCTGGAGGAGTGGGAGCATCAGCACCCGGGAGAGAAGCTCAGCAACGACACACGCTGGAAAATCATTACCGAGGCCTCGGTGGAGGTCGGCCCGGCGCTGTTTATCAGCCTGCTGATCATTACTCTGTCGTTTATCCCGATTTTCACCCTCGAAGGCCAGGAGGGCAAACTGTTCGGCCCGCTGGCCTTCACCAAAACCTGGTCGATGGCCGGGGCGGCGCTGCTGGCGATCGTGGTGATCCCGATCCTGATGGGCTTCTGGATCCGCGGCAGGATCCCAGCGGAGAACAGCAATCCGCTGAATCGCTTTTTGATCCGCATTTATCACCCGCTGCTGCTGAAGGTGCTGCACTGGCCGAAGACTACCCTGCTGATTGCGCTCCTGTCGATCCTGACGGTTGTCTGGCCGCTTAACCGGGTCGGCGGCGAGTTTCTGCCGCAGATCAACGAGGGCGATCTGCTGTATATGCCGTCCACGCTGCCGGGGATCTCCGCTGCGCAGGCGGCGGATATGCTGCAGAAAACCGATAAGCTGATCATGGCGGTGCCGGAAGTGGCGCGGGTGTTCGGCAAAACCGGCAAGGCCGAGACCGCCACCGACTCGGCGCCGCTGGAGATGGTAGAGACCACCATTCAGCTCAAGCCGCAGGATCAGTGGCGGCCGGGGATGACCATGGAGAAGATCGTCGACGAGCTGGATAAAACCGTGCGTCTGCCAGGGCTGGCGAACCTGTGGGTGCCGCCGATCCGCAACCGCATCGACATGCTCTCCACCGGCATCAAGAGCCCGATCGGCATTAAGGTTTCCGGCACCAACCTGGCCGATATCGACGCCATCGCCGGGCAAATTGAAGGGGTGGCGCGCAGCGTGCCGGGAGTCACGTCGGCATTAGCCGAGCGGTTGGGCGGCGGGCGCTACCTCAACATTGATATTCATCGTGAGAAGGCGGCCCGCTACGGGATGACCGTCGGCGATGTGCAGCTGTTTGTATCGTCCGCCATCGGCGGGGCGATGGTTGGCGAAACGGTAGAGGGCGTCGAGCGCTATCCGATCAACATCCGCTACCCGCAGAGCTATCGCGACAGCCCGGAGACCCTGCGCCAGCTGCCGATCCTCACGCCGCTGAAGCAACAGATCGTCCTCGGCGACGTGGCTGAGGTGAAAGTGGTCACTGGACCATCCATGCTGAAGACCGAGAACGCCCGCCCGACCAGTTGGATCTACATCGACGCCCGCGACCGCGACATGGTGTCGGTAGTGCACGATCTGCAGCAGGCCATCGGCAAGGAGGTGAAGCTGAAGCCGGGCATCAGTGTGTCCTACTCCGGGCAGTTTGAGCTGCTGGAGCGCGCCAATCAGAAGCTGAAGCTGATGGTGCCGATGACGCTAATGATTATCTTCGTGCTGCTGTATCTGGCGTTCCGCCGCGTCGGCGAAGCACTGCTGATTATCACCAGCGTGCCGTTCGCCCTTGTGGGCGGGATCTGGTTCCTCTACTGGATGGGGTTCCATCTGTCGGTGGCCACCGGGACCGGCTTTATCGCCCTCGCCGGGGTGGCGGCAGAATTTGGCGTGGTGATGCTGATGTACCTGCGCCACGCCATCGAGGCGGAGCCATCGCTGGAGAATCCGCAGACTCTCAGCGTCGATAAGCTCGACGAGGCGCTGTACCAGGGGGCGGTGCTGCGCGTGCGGCCGAAGGCGATGACCGTGGCGGTGATTATCGCCGGCCTGCTGCCGATTTTATGGGGCACCGGCGCCGGTTCGGAAGTCATGAGCCGTATCGCCGCGCCGATGATTGGCGGGATGATCACCGCCCCGCTGCTGTCGCTGTTTATCATTCCGGCGGCGTATAAGCTGATGTGGCTGTCCCGGCATCGGGGCAAGCGTAGCCAATAGCCCGCCGCGTTTACGCCGGTCCGGGAAATTGGCTATAGTGGCGCCATTCTTCTGGCCGGCGTGAACGTCCCTATGAATCTGAACCTGGTATGTTATTCCCTGCTGCTGCTCACCGCCGTGGGCAGCGCCCTGCTGCCCTACCCGCTGGCGATGTGGTTTTTACTGAGCAGCCTTCTGACATGGCTTATCTATGGCGCCGACAAGCTGGCGGCGCGCAAAGCCTGGCGCCGGGTGCCGGAAACCACGCTGCTGGTGCTGGGCCTGGCGGGAGGCTGGCCGGGGGCCATCCTCGGCCAGCAGTGCTTTCGCCATAAAACGCAAAAGCAGCCCTTCCGGACGCGGTTTTTCATCAGCGTAGCGCTCAACGTGGCGGCGCTGGCCGGGCTGTACGTGGTTTATACCCATCTGCTCAGCCGCTAAGCGGCGAGGCTAGCGCGGCGTCTGGCGGATCCACACCAGGCGATCGACGTCAAAGCCCAGCTCGCGCGCGGTATTCAGGTAATCCTGCTTCACCGCCGCCGGAATGGTGGGGGTGCGCGACAGGATCCACAGATAGTCACGGTTGGGGCCGCTGACCAGCGCGTACTGGTAGTCGTCGTCCAGGCGGATCACGTTATAGCCGCCGTAGAATGGCCCGAAGAACGACACCTTCAGCGCCGCGGTGGTGGGGGCGCCGGTGAAGTAGGCTTTTCCGTCGCTCTCATTCCAGCGTTTTTTGACCGGGTCATAACCGCGGTTGACGACGCTGATCCCTCCGTCGCTGCGGGCGCCGTAGGTGGCGGTCACCTGCTCCAGGCCTCGCTCGAAGCGATTCTCCAGGCGGGCGACCTCATACCATTTTCCAAGGTACCGGCTGGCGTCAAACCCGCTAATCGGCTGAACGCCCTTCGGCGGCGTGGGCGATTTGCAGGCCACCAGGGTTAACGCGATAGCGACGCCGGTGACAACAGGCCATAGCTTCATGAGAACTCCTTTCATTTACGCGGTTGGGGAAAGTGTAGTGCAAAGCCACTACACTTCACGCCAGCCGTCGTGATTCGTAGTATATTGAGAATATTCTTTGTTAACAGGTGGTCCCCATGCCTTACTCCATCGGCGAATTTGCCCGACTATGCGGGATAAATGCGACCACGCTTCGCGCCTGGCAGCGCCGCTACGGCCTGCTTAAGCCGCTGCGCACCGATGGTGGACACCGTCTGTACAGCGATGACGACGTCCAGCAGGCGCTGAAGATCCTCGACTGGGTGAAAAAAGGGGTGCCGGTCAGCCAGGTGAAACCCCTGCTGTCGCGCCCCGGCGCGCGGCGCACCAATAACTGGCTGACGCTGCAGGAGACCATGCTGCAGCGACTGAAAGAGGGAAAAATCGAGTCTCTGCGCCAGCTGATCTACGACGCCGGGCGCGAATATCCGCGCCAGGAGCTGGTAACCGAGGTGCTGCGTCCGCTGCGCAGCCAGGTCTCCGCCAACGTGCCGGCCATCATGACGCTGCGCGAAATTCTCGACGGCATCATCATCGCCTATACCTCGTTTTGCCTCGAAGGCGACAAGAAGGCGCCCGGGGACAACTTTCTGATCACCGGCTGGCACCTGACCGACGCCTGCGAAATCTGGCTTGAGGCGCTCAAACGTACCGGCCAGGGCCATCGCATCGACGTCCTGCCGGTGCCTCCCGCCGCCCTGGCGCCGGAGATTTTCCCCCAGCGCAACTGGCTGCTGGTCACCAGCGGCAAACTTTCCGCCGCCCGCCAGAGGCAGGTCGAACTCTGGCAGCAGCAGGTCGTCTCCCTCGAGGTGATCCCGCTCTAACCCCCTGTTTTCACTTACCTCCACGCTCTGTTCCGCCAGCGCCCGGTGGCGCGGCGGGCTCACGCTTGCCCTTTGCACCACCCGTGATTTTCACTCCTTAAAACACCAATCATAACAACATGATTTTTAACACAAATAAAATATATTTTTCTACAAACTTGGACAAATAATTTTATTTGTGTAAGTTTTAAGTATGCCATTACGCTACCGTATCTAGCCAGGATGTGATCCATGAGCACCTCGCCGTCCGTGATTCGTCGTTTCGTTGAGTACTACGCCGGGCTGGATGCACAGCCGCCCGCGGCGCTGGCCGCGCTGTACCATCCGGACGCGACGCTGAGCGATCCTTTTGGTCAGCATCAGGGGCTGTTCGCCATTCAGCGCTACTTTACCCATCTGCTGGCCAACGTGGAGCAGTGCCGGTTCACCATCGACACGCCGCTTTGCGACGGCCAGCGGTTCGCCGTGACCTGGACCATGCACTGGTCGCATCCGCGCATTGCCGGTGGAGAAACCCTGGCCCTGCCGGGCTGCTCGGTGGTGGACATCGCCGGGGAGCAGGTTCTCCATCAGCGCGACTACTACGACGCCGGGGAGATGATCTACGAGCATCTTCCCCTGCTGGGCTGGGCGGTACGCGGCGTGAAGCGGAGGGTGCGCTCATGATGACGGTGCTCATCACCGGCGCCAGCTCCGGGATCGGCGCCGGCCTGGCGAAATCCTTCGCGGCGGATGGCCATCTGGTCATCGCCTGCGGGCGCGATGCGTCGCGCCTGGCAGCGCTCCAGCAGTTCAGCCCCAACATCAGCGTACGCCTGTTCGATATGACAGACAGGGACGCCTGTCGCCAGGCGCTGACAGGCTGTTTTGCCGACCTGATCATTCTCTGCGCCGGGACCTGCGAATACCTCGACCACGGACAGGTGGATGCCGCCCTCGTGGAGCGGGTGATGGCCACCAACTTCCTCGGGCCGGTGAACTGCCTGGCGGCGCTGCAGACGCAGCTGGAGGCAGGCGATCGGGTGGTGCTGGTCAGCTCCATGGCGCACTGGCTGCCCTTCCCGCGCGCGGAAGCCTATGGCGCCTCCAAGGCGGCGCTGAGCTGGTTTGCTAACAGCCTGCGTCTGGACTGGGAGTCGAAAGGGGTCGCCGTCACGGTGGTCTTTCCGGGCTTCGTCGACACCCCGCTGACGCGCAAAAACGACTTCGCCATGCCCGGTCGGGTGAGCGTAGATCGGGCGGTGGCGGCGATCCGCCACGGTCTGGCGAAGGGCAAAAACCACATCGCCTTCCCCACCGGCTTCAGCCTGGCCCTGCGGCTGCTGGCCAGCCTGCCATCGGGTATCCAGCGCCTGCTGTTGCGCAGGATGGTGCGCTCATGAACATAGCCATCATCGGCAGCGGCATCGCCGGGCTGACCTGCGCCTGGCGACTGGCCGGACACCATCAGGTAACGCTGTTCGAAGCGGGCGCCACGCCGGGCGGCCACACCGCCACCGTGGATGTCGCCACGCCGCAGGGCACCTGGGCCATCGATACCGGATTTATCGTCTACAACGATCGCACCTATCCGCGCTTTATGGGCCTGCTCAGCGAGCTGGGGATCGGCGGGCAAAAAACGCAGATGAGCTTCTCGGTCCACAACCCGGCCAGCGGCCTGGAGTACAACGGCCACAGCCTGACCTCGCTCTTCGCCCAGCGGCGCAATCTGCTGAAGCCGGCCTTCTGGGGACTGCTGAGCGAGATCGTCCGCTTCAACCGGCTGGCGAAACTGGCGCTGACCGAGGCGCTGGATCCAGGCGCGACGCTGGAGAGCTTCCTCGCCCGCCACCGCTTCAGCCCCTTCTTCGCCCGCCACTATATTCTGCCGATGGGGGCGGCCATCTGGTCGTCGTCGCTGCAGGAGATGCGCCGCTTCCCGCTGCCGCTGTTTTTGCGCTTCTTTGAAAACCACGGTCTGCTGGATATTCGCGATCGCCCGCAATGGTACGTGGTGCCCGGCGGTTCCCGGGAATACGTTCGCGCCCTGCTCGCCAGGCTCGGCGATCGTCTGGACCTGCGGCTCAACGCGCCGGTGCAGCAGGTGGACCGCCACCCGGCGGGGGTCACCCTGCGGCTGGCGTCCGGGGAGGCGCATTTTGACCAGGTGATCTTCGCCTGCCACTCCGCGCAGGCCCTGGCGATGCTGGCGGCGCCCACCGATTCAGAACGAGAAGTCCTTGGGGACATCGGCTGGCAGCGTAACGAGGTGGTGCTGCACAGCGATCCGCGCTGGCTGCCGGAGCGCCAGCGCGCCTGGGCCAGCTGGAACTATCGCCTGAGCGACGGGGATCGGGCCCGGGCCTGCGTCACCTACAACATGAATATTCTCCAGGGGCTGCCCGCGGGCGCCCCCCTGTTCTGCGTTACCCTGAACCCGGACGCGCCGGTGGACGATCGCTACGTCTGGCAGCGCTTCGTCTATGAGCATCCGCTGTTTAACCCGCAAAGCTGGTCGGCCCAGTTGCGGCGCGAAGAGATTAACGGCCAGCAGCGGAGCTGGTACTGCGGCGCCTACTGGTACAACGGCTTTCATGAGGATGGGGTGCGCAGCGCGCTCGACGTGGTGCAGGGCATCGCCGCGGCGGAGGGCAACTGAAATGAACAGCTGCCTCTATCAGGGCGTCCTGCGCCACCGTCGCCTGCAGCCGAAGGCGCACCACTTCGTCTACCGCCTGTTTATGGCCTGGCTCGACCTCGACGAACTGGACAGGCTGCCTGAGGCGTTGTGAAAAAAATCACAGAGCTTGCCAAAAACAATGACAAGGCAAAGGAAATAATAATTGAGCTGTACAATAACGGCATAAGCTACTTTACCGAATGGGTAAAGGACAATATGCTCGGACAGGTTACCTTTGTCATAAACGGTATTATGGGAATCTTTGGCACAGCGGTAAACTGCCTTGTTGCATTCATCGTTGCCATCTATGTCCTTCTCAGCAAGGATACCTTCAAGCGCCAGATTAAAAAGCTTGTAAGCGCATTTCTGCCTGAGCACCATATACAGGTGCTTTCAAGCATCTTAAAGGAGAGCGACAAGATATTCGGTGGCTTTATCAGTGGCAAAATCATCGACTCACTCATAATCGGAGCTATCTGTTT
>OHAE01001638.1_pt1 | contig 15894 bp, 15 predicted proteins | sample 1577061 | NCBI WGS metagenome assembly OHAE01 (sample SAMEA3541535, study PRJEB24748) | human gut metagenome | biome: human gut; feature: human-associated habitat; material: faeces | place: China | collected 2012
CCTTGCACAGTCAGTGGCAAAGGGCGATATTTGCTGTAAGAAATGAAATAATGGTCTGACACTTGTCCTAACAGACTGGTAATTGATCTTTTTATAATCCCATTTTATCCCTTACAATAGTCATATTTTCTTTGAGGTTTCTGTCCATGACTCTTGCATAATGCTGTGTCATTCTTGTAGAAGCGTGTCCGAGCATGGCAGATACTTCCTGCAATGGAACGTTGTTTGCCAGTGTGACGGTAGTAGCAAACGTATGACGGGCCACATGTGTGGTCAGATTCTTTTTGATGCCGCAGAAGTCCGCAATTTCCTTCAGGTAGCTGTTTGCCTTCTGATTGCAGACAACAGGAAGGCATGTCCCTTGCTGAAGACATATCGGATGTGATTCATATTTCTTCAGGATTGCCAATGGAACAGGAAGAAGCGGAATATTGGCTATGGAACTTGACTTTCTTCTTCTCTCAAGCTTTACACGTCCTTTTCTTATCCACCAGTCACCGTTATTGTCCTGCTCCAGATGTTCCGGTCTCAATGTGGAAACATCAGCGAACGCCAGACCGGTAAAGCACGCAAATAAAAATATGTCCTTGACAAGCTCCAGCCTAGGGATATCGAATTCCCTGTTCATTATGGACTGAAGTTCGTTATTTGTCAGGAATACCGGATCAGTCTCGTCCTGTTCCATCTTATATCCGTAAAACGGGTCTTTTCGCATCCATTCTTTTGCTATTGCCATATTGGTAATTTTCTTCAGGCATTTCATGTAGCGGACTATTGTGTTACGGCATAATCCGGCTTCTGTTTTTAGAAAAATGTCAAAGGACTTGATGAAATCAGGGGAAAGTTCATGGAATGTAATATCCTCCTTCTCATAAAAACGTGGCACAAAAGTTTCAAGTTTTCTGAGTACATTTTTATAACGGTTGATTGTCACGGGAGAATAGTCTATGTCAACAACCTTCTCCATAGAGGAAATTTCTTCTCTAATTGTTCCCATCAAAGTTCGGATTGTTTCGTCCTTTCCAAATACACGTTTTAAAATTGTTTTGGGAGTTATCAGTGCCGATTCAAAGGTCAGTTCCTTGTGCTTTTCATATGCGCGTGTAGTAAGTGCTCCTATATAATTGTTCAGTTCAATGGAGGCTCTGTCTTTTCCTTTACTGCATCCCTTGGCCGGATTCCAATTCTTTAAAGAAATACTTCTTTGTATTCTTACTTCTTCATATTGTCCGTTGATGGTAATACGCATAAGAATCGGAGCTTCGCCATTTTTTAGCAGTTTTGTTTTTAGAACGAAAAATAGAATGTTCATTGTTCCTTGTTTCATGATCATTTTCTTTTTGAAGTTGTACATTCGGTTGTTTCGTCAAACCTGAAGGAAATGGAAGAATGAAGAAAATTGTTAAAATCGGTGGTTTTTATTATCGCCGGCTATAAAAAACCACCGATTCTTGTTTTTCTTTATGTTATCTGACCTCTTTCTCTAATCTTCTCGTCAGATGTGAAAACCTGCACCAGGTTTTGCTTTTTTCCATCATTCAGGAGGGTTTACAAATGTATATTTTAACCCCTAAAAATGAATCACGCAAATTATTGAGAATTAGTGAAATATGATACAATTCGGTGGTTTTTCCATGGGACTCAAAAAAAACCACCGAATCGGCAATTTTTAATTGCACCAAATTGCATATTTCTGCGGGTTGTGGATAAAGAAAAAACCCACTGAAATGACTGTATTTCAGCGGGTTTCATAATTTTTCGTTTTCTAAAAGTGGTGCCACCAGGAATCGAACCGGGGACACAAGGATTTTCAGTCCTTTGCTCTACCAACTGAGCTATGGCACCAATCTCTTTTGGTTTGCGGTTGCAAAGGTATGCAATATTTTTGATTGTGCAAACTTTTGGGAGGAAAAAACGCAGTTTAAGGTGCTGAAAGTTGGTTTTTGGATGTTTAATGTAAATGGGAGAGTGGAATATGCGATGAAAGATGAACAGAAAAAAAGGTGAACGATGAAAAATAAGATTCCAATCGTTCACCTTTTTGACAGCTGTTATTGTTTAAGCGGGTTCCAGCCTTGCGCTTTGAGTTCCAGTTCGTTTCCGTCACGGGTAACTAATGCGCAGCCTAGTTCTGCTTTGGTGATGTGTCCGATGACTTTGACATCCTTGATTTGTGAAACAGCTTCGTGAGCCGTCAGTGGAACTGTGAACAGAAGTTCATAGTCTTCTCCACCATTCAATGCGCACGTGGTCAGATTCATGTTGAATTCTTCAGCCATGACCGCGGTTTGATAATCAATCGGGATTCTTTCTTCATAAACCCGGCAACCGGTTCCGCTCTGTGAACAGATGTGCATAAGTTCAGACGAAAGCCCGTCGGAAATGTCCATCATGGCTGTTGGCTTAATACCTGCCTTGGCCAGTGCCTCGATGATGTCCTTGCGCGCTTCCGGTTTTAGAATGCGTTCCAGCAGATATTCTTTTCCGGCAAAGTCCGGCTGAACATCTTTTTCTCCCTGGAAAACGGCTTTTTCGCGTTCCATGAGCTGGAGTCCCATGTAAGCAGCACCCAGATCCCCTGAAACACAGATCAGGTCTGTATCCTTGGCTCCGTTCCGATAGACCACCTGATCCTTGGGTGCTTCGCCGATGCAAGTAATCGAGATGGCGAGACCTGTAACAGATGAGGTGGTGTCACCTCCTACGATATCTACATGATGAAGCTGGCAGGCAAGTTTCAGTCCTTCGTAAAAGTCTTCCAGATCTTCGATGCAGAAACGTTTGGAAACGGCTAGAGAAACCGTGATCTGTTTCGGCGTTCCGTTCATGGCATAGATATCCGAAAAGTTGACCATGGCTGATTTGTATCCCAAATGTTTCAGCGGAGTGTAGACCAGGTCGAAGTGCACTCCTTCCATAAGCAGGTCGGTCGTTACCAGCACTTGCTTTTCCGGAAATTCCAATACGGCCGCATCGTCGCCGATGCCATATTTACTTTCCGGGTTTTCCAGTTTGATGTCTTGGGTGAGGTGTTTGATCAGTCCGAATTCGCCCAAGGTTGCAATTTCAGTTCGATTATTTTCGTGCATAGTTTTTGTTATGATCTGTTGATTAGTTCTTTCATGATGGTAGTCATGCGCGGCTGAGCTTCATCGGCAGCCTTTTGTACCTCTTCGTGGGATACTTCAACGATTTTTCCTTCTACGCCCAGGTCGGTAATGACTGACATGCCGAATACCTTGATGCCACAGTGATTGGCAACAATGACTTCGGGCACGGTAGACATGCCCACGGCATCAGCTCCCAGAATCCGGAACATTTTGTATTCAGAAGGTGTTTCAAATGTCGGTCCTTGAGTACCAATGTAAACCCCTTTCTGTACCTTAATTCCTTTTTCCTTTGCTATTTCGGTAGCTTTGTCAATGAGTTCCTTGGAATAAGCCTCGCTCATGTCCGGGAAGCGCGGTCCGTAATCAATGTTCTTGCCGCGTAACGGATGTTCGGGGAAGAAGTTGATATGGTCGGTTATGATCATCAGATCTCCAATTTCAAAGTCAGGATTGGTTCCTCCTGAAGCATTGGATACGAACAAAGTCTTAATGCCTAGTTCTCGCATGACACGTACCGGGAAGGTGACTTCTTTCATGGAATAGCCTTCATAGAAGTGGAAACGTCCCTGCATGGCCATAATGTCTTTGTTTCCCAGTTTGCCGAAAATAAGTTTTCCGCTGTGTCCTTCTACGGTTGAAACGGGAAAGTTGGGGATCTCGGCATAGTTTATTTCGTATTTCTCGGTAATCTCATGTACCAGACTTCCAAGTCCGGTTCCTAAAATAATGGCTGTTTCCGGATGGGTGTGCATTCTGGCCTTAAGAAAGGCTGCTGTTTCTTGAATCTTTTCTAACATATTCCTTGATTTTGAGGTTGAATAATTCTTCTTTTCCTAAAAACTTTACTTCAATGGGAAGTACTTCTATATAGGGTTTCAAAGCATCTTCCAGTAAAGGGTGACAGATCAGGCGTGCAGCATCTTTTTCTGTTGTAATAATACTTCGTTTCCCGGAAGGCAGTTCCCGGAAAGTATTATTTATTCGTGTCAGATCTGCAGCGCTGAACTGGTGATGGTCTCCAAAGCAGAGCGGGTGAACATATTGGGTATGTTTTAAAAGCTCTTGATGCAAAGGACCGGGGGAGGCGATACCTGTCACCAATAACAAATGTTCATCTGCCTGTATATCGTTAAGCTCCCGTTCGGGGCGACAGGCAAAAAGCGGTTGAAGCTTCCCGTATGCCATACGGGTGAAAAAGACTTCTTGTCCGGCTTGTGGATGTAGTTGTTCGCATATGCTTTTCTTCTTCACTGTTAAGCTGCTCGGGACATTTGGTGATGATGAACATGTCTGCCCGTTGTTTGCCGCAAAGAGGTTCTCTCAAACGCCCGGCCGGGAGCAGAAGGTCATTCCAGACGGGTCGGTTATAGTCGATCAGAAGGATGTTTAGTCCTGGCTTCACATACCGGTGCTGAAAGGCATCGTCCAAAATGATTGCTTCGGTAGGGGGAAGCACATGGTTGCTCATCAGTTGTTGAATACCGTGGCAGCGGTCTCGGTCTACTGCCACTCGGATCTCTGGATACTTGTGAGCCATCTGATAAGGCTCATCTCCAATCTCGTTTGCCGATGATTGGGGAGTTGCCAGCACAAAACCTTTTGATTGCCGTTTATATCCCCGGCTCAGAACGGCTATGTTATAGTCTTGTTGCAATAGCCGGATCATATATTCTGTGTGAGGGGTCTTCCCGGTTCCTCCGACTGTAATGTTGCCTATGTTGATGACGGGCAGGGGGAAACGCTGGGATTTCAGTATGCCGGCATCAAATAGAAAATTACGTAGCCGGACCCCGATCCCATATAAGAAGGAAAGGGGCCTCAGGCTCTGATAGATTTTGACAGCTGACGGTCTTCTCATAATTACTGGATACTGAGCTCAAAGGGAATTCGTGTTTGCAGACGATCTGCCTTATTCAGATTTTTCAATAAGGTGAAACCTTTGCTGAAATCGCCGAATGTTGCTTCAACCTGGCTTTGGATATAACTGTCCTTGCGGGTTTTCATTAGAGTGGTCAAGAAGTCTTCCGGTTTAGGATAAGCTACAACATTATAATTCTCTATTTTGGCATGTTGGCTGGCTGCCTTCAGTGCTGTCTGGAGATTGCCCAGCTCGTCGACAAGTTTCAGTTCTTTCGCCATTGCTCCTGTCCAGACTCTTCCCTCTGCGATCTTTTTCAGATCTTCAATAGGCATGTTGCGTCCTTCTGCGCATCGTCTGGTGAAAAGTTCGTAGCCGTTGTTGACCGATTGCTGTATTAAGGCTTTTTCTTCAGCATTGAGCGGGCGTGCAATATTGCCCAGATCAGCCAGTTTGTTTGTTTTTACTCCGTCAATGTGCAAATCCAGTTTTTGGGTGACGAGTTCTGAAAAATCTGGAACCATACCGAATATGCCGATCGAGCCGGTTAAGGTTGTTGGCTCTGCTACAATCCAGTCAGCGGCACACGAGATATAATAACCTCCGGATGCTGCATAGTCTCCCATGGATACGATGACAGGCTTTTCTTCTTTAAGTAACTTGACTTCTCTCCAGATCTGTTCAGAACCGTATGCGCTTCCTCCCGGAGAATTGACACGTAACACTACGGCTTTGATGTTTTTGTCTTCCCGTAATTTGCGGAGGTCTGTGATGACTTTTTCAGAGTTAATGCCTTCTTCGTTATAATTGTAGGATGAAGAATTGTCGATTTCTCCGTATGCATAATAAACAGCAATAATGTTGCTGCTCTTATCTCGCGGTGTATTGCGTTTGACATTGATCATATCAGATAATGTCAATGTATGGAGCTTGTCTTTTTCTTTAAGGCCAATTTGTGATTTTAAGTAGGCGAGTACCTCGTCTTTATACATTAAAGTATCTGCCAGCCCATTGGCTATACATGAATCAGCCAGTTGGAAATCCATATATTGATCTGCCAGGATATTTAATTGTTCTTGAGTAAGCTGGCGTGACTGGGCGATGTCATCAGTCATTTGGTTCCAGATGGACTGTACAAACGCCTGTGTCTGTTCTTTGTTGGCCGGACTCATTTCTGTTCCGATCAGTGGCTCAACGGCGGATTTATAAGTTCCAACTCTGAATATTTGTACGTTAATCCCAACCTTTTTCAACAAATCTTTTACGAATAAAGTTTGTGCACTAAGGCCATGCCATGAGATGCTTCCTGATGGGTTGAGGATTATTTTATCGGCTATACTTGCCAGATAGTATCCGCTTTGAGAATATCCTCCTCCATAAGCGATAATAAATTTGCCACTTTCTTTAAAATCAGCAAGTGCTTGTCGTATTTCCTGCAAAGAAGCAGATCCGCAGCTGAAATTTCCAACGTTAAGATAGATGCCTTTTATTTGATCATTTTCTTTTGCCTTTGCAATAGAGGCAGAGATGTCGTTAAGTCCATAAACAGATTGCTCCTCATCTAATAGTTGATCGATAGGAGTTGGCTGATAACGTTCTGCAATGCTTCCCTGCAGATCTAGAACGAATACTGAATTGTTGTGCACAGTAGTTTCTGTTTCAGAGGAGGCTAGGAGGCCTGCAACACTGGCAATACCTATTATCATAAAGATAAATCCTGTAACTAATAAGCCCAGAATTGTAGCCAGGGTAAATTTGAAGAATTCTTTCATCGTTTTATCGTTTTGTAATTGTTTATAAACAACAAAGTTAGTTCTTTTATTGGAAAAAGCAAATGGCTTATGGGGAAACAAATCAATAAATGCCTGATGTTGACAAGTATTTAGAATTTGTTTCTGCCCATTCTCATTATTCCTTGTTGAGGGGACTCTGCTGGCGGATCAGCCAAACAAGGACGGAGCTGTAAGTTTCAAACTATCCTCTCCCTGCACAGTAAAATCTTAAATGTAGAAAAAATAATGTAGTGCAAAGCTTTCCGGCTTACATGAGATCTTTTGTGCTATAATGTTTGCTGGCTTTATGAGATTTCCAGTAAATATTAAGGTTGTCTGGGATTTTAGTAGATGACAAAAAATAAAATTCTATTGTTAAGCATTTAATTATCAATAGATTATATTTGCAAAAATCCCTGAAAATCAGTAACTTTAAAGAAAAGTTAGCCGCTTTCTCTATGAAGACTACTGATTCCAAGGACTTGGCCAAAGTTAACCAAATCCTCCCGATTATGCAAGAGTATTTTGGAAAATCGATGAATCTGGCCCGCATTAAGCTTATGGCTTATATGCTGCATGCACTTTGTGTGGTGCAGACTGTGAGCCTTCACAAACTGGCTTCGGCAATGCCTACGTCGGTTGAGCGTGATTCCAATCTGCGCCGCATTCAGCGATTCATCGCCAACTATGCCTTGAACCTCGACCTGGTGGCAATGATGATCTTCTCGTTGCTTCCTGTTAAGAATGGTTTGGTTTTGAGTATGGACCGCACCAACTGGAAGTTTGGAGAGTTCAATATCAATATACTCACCCTCGGCATTACCTACAAAGGTGTTGCCTTTCCATTACTGTTCAGTCTTTTGAACAAACGGGGCAATTCCAATTGGGAAGAACGCAAGGATATCATGGAGCGGTTCATCCGACTTTTTGGACATGACTGCATCGACTGCCTTGTGGCCGACCGCGAGTCATCGGCAAGGAGTGGATTGGATGGCTTAACGACAACAGGATTCGATACTATATCCGTATTCGGCAGGATATTGGGGTTGTCAAGCCCTCCACAGGAGAAAGAATCAGAGCGTGGTGGCTCTTCAATTCCCTTAAAGTCGGACAGGAGAAATTCTACTACAAGCTCTTTTTGCATAAAGGGCAGTATGTCTATCTTGCAGGAAGTCGAATCAAAAACTCTGACGGGATACCCGAACTTCAGATCCTGATCTGTTTCAATCGACCAGAAGATGGAGTAGCGACCTATAAAAAACGCTGGGAGATTGAAACGGCATTCCGTGCCATGAAATCTTCGGGCTTCAACATCGAGGACACCCACCTGCGTGACAGAGTGCGTATCGCACGTCTGTTTGCGATGGTCTGCATGGCTCTTGTATGGGCGTATCTCGTTGGTGAACATAAAGATATATACGTTAAACCGATAAAAATTCTGAAGCATGGGCGAAGGGCTAAGTCATTGGTCAAGTATGGTCTTGAGGAAATCTCAAACGTGCTTTTTCGACCGACATACACACCCAAATTCGATGTATTCAAATTTTTGTCATGTACTTAAGAAGGAAATAGTAGTTTAATCTGAAAATATCCAATGTTTTAACGCCTTATAAATCCCATCCTCGTCCACAGAAGCAGTAACATAATCAGCAACTTCTTTTACAGAAGCATTGGCATTACCCATAGCGATGCCAATGCCAGCCTGTTTGATGATAGGAATGTCATTCCCTCCATCACCAAAAGCCATTGTTTCCTCTATTTTAATTCCTTGATGAGACACAATCGACAACAAGCCGTATCCTTTATCCACATTCTGAGCCGTAATATCAATGAAGTCCGGACACCAACGACTGGAAATACATTCCGTAAGATGTGGCATGATTATTCTTTCTTCTGCATCAGATATAATTGGAGTCAGTTGTAGAATACGCTGTTTCAATATGGGTTCCATCGGTACATTTTCCTTCAGATTTTGGACATTCAACATTTGACGAAAAATCACATCAACCTTATCGTTGCTATTATACACAGCTAAGTCATTTTCTCCAACGACCATACAAGCAAAGTTCATTTTATCTGCCAACCGTATAACCGTTGATATGTCATTTTCTGATATAGGATTGCAGGAAATAACCTGTCCTTTAATAAGGCAATATGCTCCATTAGTCGTGATATATCCATCTATCAGGTGCTTTATGCTATCAATGTTATTTATCAACGATAAAGGGCGTCCCGTCGAAATATAAATTTTGATGCCTTTTTCTTTGGCTCTTGTAATGGCTTGGATTGCCGATTGCGGAATCTGGTGGGTGTTGAAACTTACCAGTGTTCCGTCTATGTCGAAAAACAGTGCTTTAATCATTTCGTATTCTTCGTGCATTCATTAAACAATAATCTCTTAATATGGAAAAATACATCAGTATTTTTCATGGTACCTTGAAAATTCTCAGAACCGGGTCCATAAGAAAACATAGGAACCATAGTTCCTGTGTGTATCATCCCGTGCATTGCCCATTTAGCCATGACTTCATGTTTTTGTATGTTTCCATCAGTAAGAGCCATGCCCGAAGCTTCCGGACCTCCAACTACGATAACGAGGGTATTTCCTTCTTTTTCTGCAAAGTCCAAGGCAATACCTATGGCTTTGTCAAGGTCTATGGTTTCCAATCCGACTAATTCTGTATTGCGTGCATGAGAAGCCCTGTCTATGAACATATCGCCAACCAACAGAAAAAAGCCTTTGTTGCGTTGACTTAAAAAGCTTATTGCGGAACGGACTGATTCTGTGAAGATATTTCCGCGCCCGTGCAAAATGTCCGGCATACTTGATTCTGATGTAAATATCGCCAATTTCCTATCACGTGTATTTCCTATTCCATCTATGTCTTTTGCGATATTGTAGCCCTTTCCTTTCAATTCATCCAGTAAGTCCCTGTCATTTTCATTTTTCTGGAAATAACTCATTCCTCCTCCAATAAAGACATTTGGAGCTTGTTTTACATAGGCTTTGGCTATTTCATCTTTTTGTATCCTGCTTTCAACATGAGCGATAAACGGAGCTATACTCCCTTCCAATAATGTATTGGCTGATACAATACCCGTTGCAAGCCCAACTTCCATTGCATATTCGATAATGGATTTTAAGGGTTTCCCGTCGGGGCTGATACCGATTGCTCCTTTACGGGTATTTGTGCCCGAAGCTATAGCTGTTCCGTGAGATGGACCATCACCATTGAAATCTGTCAAAGAATTTGTCTTTACTAATCCGATGGAACGCATACGCTCTATATTAAGAGGTTCTTCACTCATAATCATGCCTGTCTGCCATTGAGCCAAGCTCATGCCATCACCAATAAATAGAATAATGTTCGTTTCATTCTTCGTATCATTCAATATTTCAGCTTTCAAATAAAAAGGATACGCAGCGAATACAAAAACGACCCATAATGCTTTAAGAAGCTGTTTTGAATTTCTCCAAAAAGTTTTTCTTGGCTTGATGTATCCCGTTTTTCGTGTGTGCTTTGGGCGATTTTTTGGTCCTTTTCGCTCCTGTTCTTCGTCAGATAGCCCGCTATCTTCCTCATCACAGAAGCGAAAATGCCTCAAAAACTCATCCCAAATCATCGCACGATCATTACTGTCCACTAAAAATCGCAAATAGTTCTTTGAAATAATTGAATTACAGTTTGTTACAAGAGATTTTCTTGCGCAACGATTTGAAATCATAACTTTGCAGCCTTAACTTAGGCTGTATATGAATAAAGACAAATACGTTTTCGCCCAAATGGTTGAGTTTTTAGACAATTACAAGTTTCTCCGTATCGTAAAGAAGTATGATGGCAACAAGTATGTTAAGCATTTTACTTGCTGGAATCAACTTCTTACTTTGATGTTCGGACAATTGTGTAACCGCGAAAGTCTTCGTGATCTGATTGTTGCGCTGAATGCACATCAAGAGAAATGCTACCATCTTGGGGTTGGGAAACATGTCACTCGGAGTAACCTTGCAAAAGCAAATGAGAACCGGGACTACCGTATCTTTGAGGACTTCGCATTCTATATGATAAGCGAGGCCAGAAAGAAAAGAATAAATGACATATTCAAACTAAACGGAAATGTATATGCCTTCGATTCTACAACGATTGACTTGTGTCTGAAACTGTTCAAACTTCCGTACACATAAGGGAGGTGTCAAAATCCATACGTTGTATGATGTAGAGACTCAAGTACCTGCCTTTATCCATATAACCGAAGCAAAGATAAACGATGTCAAGGCAATGGATGTAATACCTTATGAGTCTGGCTCTTTCTATGTTTTCGACCGTGCATATAACGATTATCATCGTCTCTATAAGATACATATGATGGATTCGTTTTTTGTTGTACGGGCTAAAACAAATATTAAGGCGAAAGTACTCAAATGGAAACGACGTTTACCTAAGAATATACAGTCAGACTGTGAGATTGAACTTACCGGTTTCTATACCCAAAAATCATACCCTGAAACGATTCGTTTGGTGAGGTTTTGGGATGAAGAAGACGAAAGGGAGTTCATTTATCTTACAAATGCAAAACATATTCCAGCCTTACAGGTAGCGGAACTTTACAAGAATCGTTGGCAAGTGGAACTGTTCTTTAAATGGCTCAAGCAACACCTTAAAATAAAGAAATTTTGGGGTACTTCCGAGAACGCTGTAAAGATACAAGTCTACTCAGCAATCATTGCCTACTGTCTTGTAGCTATCATGCAACATGATATGAAACTGGATAGATCGACATACGAGGTTCTACAAATTCTTGGCATTTCTCTTACGGACAAGACTCCATTAAGGGAGCTCTTCAGCAAAACTAAATTCAATGATGTCAAAGGACAAAGCGGTCTTGATGGACCAAATTTATTTAGTAATTATAAATTTTAACTCGTCCTCTAATTTTTAGTGGACACTAGTGTCGCACGATAAATTCAAAACAGCTTCTAAGTAAATCCGAATATTTCATATATGCTTATTTTAATTTAAGTAAGCTTATAGGTAATCTTGAATGCAGTCAATCATTCTTGCGCATTCGTCCTTGCAGGTGCGTCATGCGTATAATCCAATACGCGTATATTTTCAGGCAAGTTTGTTTCCAACAAGGTTTTCATCCTTTTATGGAACGGACATGGATAACCGATAGGAGTACCTTTCTGTATACATGAAGCAAAGGCGATTGTGTCGGCGCCTCGTTCTACGAGCATCTTTGCACGTAATATGGATTTTTTACCCGGACATCCGCCGCAAGTAGTAAATCCGATTATTTCAATTTCTTCGTTACTGCCTTCAAAAACGCCTTTGCGTTTCTTCACGGCTTTGAAACACCCGTTTCCCGGACAGAAGTCTTCGGTCTGTTGGCATCTGATAATTCCTAATCTCATGTTTTTATCTCCAAATTTATAAACAGTTAATATACAATACCCTTGCAACTGAGTTGCAAAGACGTTTTTTCAAAATCCTTTTTTCTCCCTTATTGTCTTTTATCTGCAAGGAGAACGTTATCTTTGTTCCCTAAATACCATTTTTATGAATCATAAAGAAACTTACGGCATATTCCCCGACAAAACCACGGAGCGTATTTCCCTGCTGAAATACTCCAAAAGCTCGTGTGGCGTGGACTTCCTGCTGAACACGGCGGAAAGCACGGAAAAGCGCGGCTGGTTCGATACGGACAAACGGTACAAGACCGACTTTTTCGAGTTCTATTTCTTCCACAAAGCGGAAGGGCACCTGTTTCTGGCAGGCGAGAGGATAGAACTGCATCCCGGCACGGTGCTCATCATTTCGCCTTTTCAGCTTCAGGAGTGGCACGTGGACTTGGACAAGCTGAACTACACGTTCCTCGTCTTTCAGGAAGAGTTTGTAAACAACTTCCTTTCCGACAAGTATTTCATGTACCGCCTGCTTTATTGCTACCAGCATGATTATCCTCCGTATTTCAGCATGGACGGAAAGGATGCCGCGCCTTTGCTCGACCTGCTCCGTAGGATGAAGAAAGAACTGCACGCTCCCGTTGCCGATAGCTACCACATGATTGTCGCCTACCTCTACCAATTCCTGCTGTTGCTTAACCGCCATTATGCACAGCTGTTCAACCTGCCTTTCACATTGCCCTTGAACAATTATGCGTACCAGTACAAGCAACTGCTGGAAAAGAATATCTGCACTACAAACCGCGTGGCGGACTATGCCACGATGATGGGCATCAGTCGCGTATCGCTCAACAAGGCGGTGATGCGCGAATTCGGTTTATCCGCCGTGCATCTGCTGAAGCAACGTCTGTTACAGGAGGTAAAAAATGACCTGCTGTTTTCCGGTCTGTCGGTCAAGGAGATTGCCTTCCGGCTGCACTTCTCCGAACCAAACCACCTGATGCGTTTTTTCAAGCAGATGACGGGGCAGACTATCAGCGGGTTCCTGTCAGAAATGGAGCAAGGCAACTGATTGCTCTTTTCACCACTTCACCGGCTCATTCAAAATCACGCCATCAGTGGCGTCTTCTGCCGTGAACGTGCCGCCCCGATACTGCACACAGAGCATCACGAGAGGAGTTGTCCCGTTGTTGCGCACGCTGCGCTTTCCGTCGGGAGACACACGTACCATGCTGCCTTCTTCAACAGGGAACACTTGTCCGTCCACTTGGAACTCGCCTTTTCCCGAAAGGAAAAAATAAAGTTCCTCGTGGTTCTTGTGGGTGTGGAGGAATCCTGTTTCTGTTCCCGGCTGAAACATTTGGAACGAGAATTCGCTGCCTGTTGCCTGAAGTGCGGCTCCTCCGAACACCTTACCCGGAATCTTTACTTCAGGGGACAATTCCAATACATAGTCACCCAGTTCACTCAGTTTGCCAACGCTTATAGCGCTGAAATTTTCGGCTGTCGCCATTTTCTTAATCTCTTTCATTTTAAATTCTTTTAAATGTTCATTAAAGTTTATGCAAAAGAATATGATTATCAGTGTCTTGAAATGTTATTCGATATAATGCTGATTATTTTTAATCCTTCATTCATAAATCTACTGTTTCTCCGTCCTCAGGGATAATCAGGCGGTTCATGTCAATCTTGCGATGTCTCGCCTCGTTACGCAGGATTTCGCGAGTGGTCTGACAATGGTCAATGGCATCCATGTGCACAGCTATTAGTTTGACATTAGTTGGCAATTCGTCCAGCATCCGCATCACTTCGTCCTCGTCGGGGATGATAGAGCCGTCCACTTTGGAAAACTTAGGGAATATCGCCCCTCCGCTGTTTACTACGATATAATCAGGTTTGAATCTTTCCACGGTTTCTGCGATGCACTTTTCCCACTTGCAGTCTCCCATAATATATATGGTAGGGCAATCTTCCGCCGTCAATACATATCCAGACACGGCACCCATCATTTCACCGATTTTGCCGAATCCATGATGTCCGCTTACACGGTGAATGGTCATATTTCCCGATACCGTCATGTCTTCAATAGGCTTCACCTGCGTAAAGCCGTCCTGTTCTACCGTTTCCTTATCTTGCGGTTGCGTGTAATAGGGAATGTCTTTCGGCAAATGTTCTTTTACTGTCGCGTCATAATGGTCAGGATGTATATGTGTCTGCAACACCATATCCACCCCCTCCGTTATTTCATCAATGGGCATAGTCAGATGTACCCTTGGACTTTTATTCACGCCGAGTGCGGACTGTATTGTGCCCTTATCGGCAAAAAACGGGTCTATGAGGACGGTATGTCCTGCATAACGGATTTTCAACGTGGCGTTGCGCACCAACCTTACAGATGTTTCTTTCTCCATAATGCTACTTTCTTTATAAATGATTATGGTGCAAAGTTCGGCAGATTAAATGAGCCGTGCTCTACCAAAAGACAACGAATAAGTACCATTTTGATAAAGTCTGCCTGTTCCCAAGCAATGCAGGCATCATTTTTACGCTGTCTGCCTATGTTCCGTCTTGGGCGGCGTACCCGTAAACCTCCGATGATGCCAATCCGGCAGGATTCGCTCCGTTCGAGGTTCGGACAGCACTTATCCGCGCCGATTGGCATTGAAAAGACCTCCGACAGTACCAATCCGGTAGGATTTGCCCCGTCCGAGACTCGGATAACACCAATCCGTCAGGATTAGTACTATCGGAGCTTCGGATAAATGAAATCCGTCCCGATTATCATTTTCGTTGTCCTGTCTCGCCCCGGATGTGAGGGTATCTCATGTCCGGGATGAGGTGGCCTCAAGTCCGGGGTGAGGCTACCTCAACTCCGACCTTTGGTCAGAAAGCCTCCGGACGGATTATTGTCGAAACACGCTTATCAAAATGGTAGTATGCGGCAAAAGTTTGGTAGCTTCCGTTCCGCCCGTTCCCCCTACCTTTGCAGTCGGAATCATTAAAACAATATCTGTATGGTTGCACAAGAGAAAATAGATTTATTAAGAAAGAAAATTGACGAGGCAGATGCCATTGTCGTGGGCGGCGCGTCGGGGATGTCCGCCGCATCGGGTTTCAAGTTTTATTATCAATGCGACGATGTATTTCGCAGGATTGCCGGTTCATTGGAACAGAAATACGGTTTCCATAACTTCTTTGACGGGCTTTATGACCGCCAGCACACACGGGGCGAGCATTGGGCCATGCTCCTGCGCGTGGCAAAATATATTTACGAGTGTGAAACCGGAGGTACCTATAAAGACCTTGCCGAACTGTTGCGGGGCAAGAACTATTACATTGCCACGACCAATCAGGACGCACAGTTTTTCCGTGTCTTTCCGGCAGAGCGCATCACGCGCATACAGGGCGACTGGCGGTATTGGCAATGCAAACGTCCGTGCCATGACGAAATCTATTACAACAAGGAGCAGGTATTCCGGCTTTGCGAGGCGATAGAGGATGATGCCTTGCCCGATGAGCTTATACCGCGCTGTCCGCATTGTGGCGGCGTGATGGACGCATGGGTCAGGTCGCATACCTTTTTGCAGGGTGAATACTACGAGAAAGAAATGCAGAGGTATATGGATTTCCTTCGCCGTAATGCCAACCGCAAGACGCTTTTCCTTGAATTGGGTGTCGGACTTATGACTCCGATGTTTATTAAGGAACCGTTCATGAACATGGTCTATCAATGGCCACATGCGTTTTATG
>OHAE01001645.1_pt1 | contig 15820 bp, 10 predicted proteins | sample 1577061 | NCBI WGS metagenome assembly OHAE01 (sample SAMEA3541535, study PRJEB24748) | human gut metagenome | biome: human gut; feature: human-associated habitat; material: faeces | place: China | collected 2012
CAGTGTCGTAACGCTTTTAACTTTAACATTAAAAACTTTTTCTACGGCTTTGCGGATTTCAATCTTATTGGCATGGAGCGGTACCTTAAATGTATATTTGCCATCAGACATCATCATCGTTGTTTTTTCGGTGATGACCGGTTTTAACAAGAGATCATGCATATCCATTATCCGAGCACCTCCTCAATCTTAGCTACAGCGCTCTTCGTTACGAACAGCTTCGTGTAGTGGAGCAGGTCGAAAATGTTGATGCCCGTCGTGGAAACGGCTTTTACACCTTCGATGTTGCGTGCGCAGCGTGTTACGACTTCGTCATTATCCGTGACGAAGAGGACTTTTTCGCCCGTAAATTTGAAATTATTGATGATCTGTGCTACTTCTTTAGTTTTAGCAGCGGCCAGATTGATTTCGTCAAGTACAAACAATTCATTTGTGTTGACTTTATCGCTTAATGCGGATTTTACAGCAAGACGGCGGGCTTTGCGGGGCATCTTCTGTTCATACGAACGCGGATGGGGACCCCATACCGTACCGCCACCAACCCACAATGGGCTGCGGGTGCTGCCTACACGGGCCCGGCCGGTTCCTTTTTGTTTCCAGGGTTTTCTGCCGCCGCCGCGTACGAGACCGCGGGTTTTGGTAGCATGTGTGCCCTGACGTTCATTGGCGAGCTGACGAAGTACAGCCTGTCTCATGACAGCTTCGTTCACTTCAACGCCAAATACGCTATCGTTCAATTCGATTTCACCGGTCTGTGCGCCGGTAATATTATACGTGCTTACTTTTGGCATTCTATTTTATCCTCCTTCCTGTATGACAACTATTAGCGGGGTTTTACGGTGTCACGAATCATGACAAGGCTGCCTTTGGCACCCGGGATACCACCTTTGATCAGAATCAGGTTCTTGTCCATATCGACTTTTACGACAGAGAGACGAAGAACAGTAGCCTGATTGCCACCATATTGTCCAGGAAGTTTTTTACCTTTGACGACTTTACCGCCGCCACCACTGGTCATAGGTCCGAGGGAGCCCGGTTCACGGTGAGATTTGGAGCCGTGACCCATAGGTCCGCGGTGGAAACCGTGACGTTCAATCGTACCAGCAAAACCTTTACCTTTACTGGTGCCAATTACATCGACGAGATCGCCGCTTGCGAAAATATCAGCTGCCAGAGTTTGGCCTACCGTATATTCCGGCGTATCATCGAGACGTAATTCGCGAAGATACTTAACAGGTGTAACGCCTGCTTTGTCGAACTGACCCTTTACAGGTTTCGTCAGATGTTTTTCTTTGATGTCGCCATAGCCGATCTGAATGGAGTTGTATCCGTCTGTGTCAACAGTCTTTACACGGACAACTACGTTCGGGGATGCTTCAACGACTGTAACAGGGACGACTGCGCCTTCTTCAGTGAAGATCTGAGTCATTCCCAGTTTTTTACCCAAAATAGCTTTAGACATAATCGCACCTCCTCCTATAATTTGATTTCAATGTCTACGCCAGCCGGGAGATCGAGTCTCATGAGTGCATCAACGGTTTTGTTCGATGCTTCGAGAATATCGATCAAGCGTTTGTGCGTACGCAGTTCGAACTGTTCACGAGAGTCTTTGTTAACATGTGGGGAACGCAGAATCGTGAAGATGTTCTTTTCCGTCGGCAGCGGAATCGGGCCGGATACCATTGCACCTGTCCGTTTCGCCGTATCGACGATTTTCGCCGCGCTCTGATCCAGGATCTTGTGATCATACGCTTTGAGGCGAATTCTGATTCTTTCCTGTTTTGCCATTACGTAATTCCTCCTAACGTCCATTTCGTCGAATAGACTGCTCCATAGGAGTTTCCCCGCCGTGCGGGCAACATCCTATTTCATTGTTTTCGACGCGTCGCAACATAGATAGACAGAGATACCCTGTTGTCGCGTACTTACTTATCATACTACAATTCGGGCAGCGATGCAAGGATTTTTCCTGCGTTTTAGCCCCGTTTTATGCGCTTTCTGACCGATTCTGCATAGATGTTATTTCCTTTATTCATAAAAAAACATCTGCAGCATTTGCTGCAGATGTTTTTTACGTTTCTTCCTATATAAAGGGATTAGCCTTCGATTTCGGAAACAACGCCGGCGCCTACTGTACGGCCGCCTTCGCGGATAGCGAAGCGCAGACCTGCTTCAATAGCGATCGGTGTAATCAGTTCAACGTCCATTTTGACGTTATCGCCAGGCATGCACATTTCTGTGCCTTCCGGCAGCTGGATTACGCCCGTTACGTCCGTTGTACGGAAGTAGAACTGCGGACGATAGCCGTTGAAGAACGGGGTATGACGGCCGCCTTCTTCTTTCGTCAGGACATATACCTGTGCTTTGAATTTCGTGTGCGGATGAATCGTTCCCGGTTTTGCCAGTACCTGGCCACGTTCTACTTCTTTACGGTCGATACCACGGAGCAGTGCGCCGATGTTATCGCCGGCTTCTGCCAGATCCAGGATCTTACGGAACATTTCTACGCCTGTTACTACCGTATCTTTCGGCTGATCTGCCAGACCAACGATTTCTACGGGGTCGCCGACTTTAATCGTGCCACGTTCAACACGGCCCGTTGCAACGGTGCCACGGCCGGTGATGGTGAATACGTCTTCAACCGGCATCAGGAACGGTTTGTCTGTCGGACGGTCCGGAGTCGGGATGTATTCGTCAACGGCTTTCATGAGGTCTTTGATGGACTGTACGGCTTCAGGATCGCCTTCCAGCGCTTTGAGGGCGGAACCAACTACGATAGGTACATCGTCGCCAGGGAAATCGTAGGAAGTGAGAAGATCGCGGACTTCCATTTCTACGAGTTCAATCAGTTCCGGATCATCGACCTGGTCAGCTTTGTTGAGGTATACAACGATAGCCGGTACACCAACCTGGCGGGCCAGGAGGATGTGTTCACGGGTCTGGGGCATCGGGCCGTCAGCAGCGGATACGACGAGGATAGCGCCGTCCATCTGGGCAGCACCGGTGATCATGTTCTTGACATAGTCAGCATGCCCCGGGCAGTCAACGTGTGCATAGTGACGGGTCGGAGTTTCATATTCGACGTGTGCCGTGTTGATCGTAATACCACGTTCACGTTCTTCCGGAGCCTTATCGATATCAGCATATGCTTCAAACTGAGCTTTGCAGCCTTCCGTTTCGGAAAGGACCTTCGTAATAGCAGCCGTCAGCGTAGTTTTGCCGTGGTCAACGTGACCAATGGTACCAATGTTAACATGCGGTTTGGTTCTTTCGTAATGTTCTTTAGCCATTTGCATTTCCTCCAATGCGTATTTAGAATTTTTAGCCTCTTTCGCTGATAACTTTTTCCGCTACGTTCTTAGGAACTTCTTCGTAGTGGTCAAAGGTCATCGTATAAACACCACGGCCCTGCGTCTTGGAACGCAGATCCGTTGCGTAGCCAAACATTTCTGCCAGCGGAACAAAAGCATTGATATGTTCTGCGCCAGAGCGCATTTCCATGCCTTCTACACGACCGCGGCGGGAGTTGAGGTCGCCGATGACATCGCCCATGTATTCTTCAGGAACGACGACTTCGACTTTTGTATACGGTTCAAGGAGAACCGGATCAGCCTTTTTAGCACCATCTTTGAACCCCATGGACCCAGCAATCTTGAAGGCCATTTCCGAGGAGTCAACTTCATGATACGAGCCGTCATATACAACGACTTTGATATCTACCATCGGGAAGCCGGCAAGAACGCCTGTTTCCATTGCTTCTCTGACACCAGCTTCGACAGAACCGATATATTCTTTAGGAATGGCACCGCCAACGACTTTGTTTTCAAATTCGTAGCCTTTGCCCTGTTCCTGCGGAATCAGTTCCAGCCAGCAATCGCCATACTGACCACGGCCACCGGACTGACGTTTGAAGAAGCCACGTGCTTTGACATCTTTGCGGATCGTTTCACGATAAGCAACCTGCGGTTTACCTACATTGCAGGCAACTTTGAATTCGCGTGACATACGGTCAACAATGATGTCCAGATGCAATTCGCCCATACCAGAAATAATAGTCTGGCCTGTTTCAGCGTCAGTTTTGACCTTGAAGGTAGGATCTTCTTCAGCCAGACGGGCAAGGGCGATACCCATTTTTTCCTGGTCAGCTTTCGTCTTCGGTTCAACGGCAACGGAGATAACCGGATCAGGGAATTCCATCTTTTCGAGGATAATCGGATGTTTTTCATCGCACAGTGTATCACCGGTCGTCGTATCTTTCAGACCAACGATACCGCCGATATCACCAGTATAAGCGATGGATACTTCTTCACGATGGTTAGCGTGCATACGCAGGATACGGCCTACACGTTCTTTTTTGCCCTTCGTGGAGTTGTATACATAAGTACCTGCTTCGAGAGTACCGGAATATACACGGAAGAATGCCAGTTTCCCGACGAACGGGTCGGCCATGATTTTGAATGCCAGAGCCGAGAACGGAGCGTCGTCAGAGGCTTCACGGGTTTCTTCTTCTTCTGTATCCGGATTTGTACCTTTTACAGGCGGGATATCGAGCGGGCTCGGCATGTAGTCTACGACAGCGTCGAGCAACATCTGGATACCCTTATTTTTGTAAGCAGATCCGCAGAGTACCGGGAACAGTTTGTTCGTGCAGACAGCTTTGCGGATAGCCGCTTTGAGTTCATCGATGGTGATTTCTTCACCTTCGAGATATTTCATCATGAGATCTTCATCGGTATCGCATACAGCTTCAACCATGATATCATGATATTTTTTTGCTTCGTCTAATTCATCTTCAGGAATATCGACGACTTCAATTTCTTTACCAAGAGCATCATCATATACTTCAGCTTTCATGGTAATGAGATCGATGATACCGCGGAACGTTGTTTCAGCACCGATAGGGAGCTGAACGGCAACTGCGTTGGCCTGGAGACGATCTTTCATCATCTGAACAACGTTAAGGAAGTCAGCACCGGTCGTATCCATCTTATTGACGAATGCGATACGGGGAACATGATAATGTTCTGCCTGACGCCAAACCGTTTCAGACTGCGGTTCTACGCCGCCTTTAGCAGAGAAAACAGCAACAGAACCGTCAAGTACACGCAGAGAACGTTCAACTTCCACAGTGAAGTCAACGTGCCCCGGAGTATCGATGATGTTGATACGATATCCTTTCCAATGGGCCGTCGTAGCAGCAGACGTGATGGTGATACCACGTTCCTGTTCCTGGGCCATCCAGTCCATGGTAGCAGCGCCATCGTGGACTTCGCCGATTTTGTGAACACGGCCGGTGTAGAAAAGGATACGTTCTGTTGTCGTGGTTTTACCGGCATCAATGTGAGCCATGATACCAATATTTCTCGTTTTTTCCAAAGGAAATTCTCTACCCACGATTTTTTCCACTCCTCATGTAAATAGTCTAAATTACCAGCGATAATGAGCGAAAGCTTTGTTGGCTTCGGCCATCTTGTGCGTATCTTCCTTCTTCTTGACAGCAGCACCGGTATTGTTGAATGCATCCATCAGTTCAGCAGCCAGTTTTTCTTTCATCGTACGTTCGCCACGTTTGCGGGCGTAACCAACTGTCCAGCGGATACCGAGGGACAGGCGGCGGTCAGCACGTACTTCGACAGGTACCTGGTAGTTGGCACCACCAACACGGCGGGCACGTACTTCCAGGACAGGCATAACATTGTTGAGAGCCTGTTCAAAAACTTCCAACGGTTCTTTATTCATTTTGGAACGGATGATGTCGAATGCATCATAAACGATGGATTCAGCGACACCTTTTTTGCCGTCCAGCATTACTTTGTTGATGAAGCGCGTTACCAATTTGGAATGGTACACCGGATCCGGCAGCACATCGCGCTTCGGCACTGGGCCTTTTCTTGGCATGTCTAATTCCTCCTTTATATCATGCAGGTTATCTTTTCATCTGAGTCAGCAAATCTTATTTGCCTTTTTTAGCACCGTATTTGGAACGGGACTGTTTACGGTCGGATACACCAGCTGTATCCAGAGCACCGCGGACGATGTGATAACGTACACCAGGAAGGTCTTTGACACGACCGCCTCTGATTAAAACAACACTATGTTCCTGTAAATTGTGACCAATGCCAGGAATGTACGCAGTTACTTCGATAGCGTTCGTCAGGCGGACACGGGCAACTTTACGCAGAGCCGAGTTAGGTTTTTTCGGTGTAGCCGTGTATACACGGGTGCAGACACCACGTTTCTGCGGGCAGTTTTTCAAAGCCGGTGCTGTCGATTTTGTGATAGCGACCTGACGACCTTTACGAACCAATTGGTTGATTGTTGGCATGTGGGCACCTCCTCTCCAAACAATTAGATTTATAATGTAATCATCAATGAAGCATAAGCTTCAGGATGATATTACCAGAATCAGCTGAGCAGTCCAACAGCCGCAGCCCCGACTTTTATCCGGCAGGCAAGCCCCAGTTCCGCCATCGTATAATTGCGGTCTGCGGCAATACCCATCTCAGCAGCCAGCGTAAGCAATGGTGCTGCCACCTGTTCGTCACAGTCATTGGCAACATACAGCTGTGTGACTTCGTTTCGTTTCATTGCTTTCAGCGTCTGTTTGGCACCAACCGTCTTTCTGGCTGTACCGAGCGATTCCAAGCTCACGAAACATCACTCCTTAAGACATACAATTTGGTCGCACGACTTGCATTGCGACACTTAGATATTTTATCATTCCCCTATTTCGATGTCAATGTATTTTTCGTAAAATAAGCCATCTATTATTACACAGTGCCGTGTGGTTCAATAATTATGCCATCTGGTATATATAGCTTGCGTAAAACGGGGTAAAAAAAACATCACATGAAGACGTTGATTATTCTTCATGTGATGTTTTTTTATATGATCTTAATGTCCGGCTTCCGGTGTGGTATCTTCTGGCTGGATGTCAATGGGATTGCCATCTTCATCTTCGTATTCCACAGTAGGAACCGTCTTGACAACTTTTACCTTGCGGTACCGGCTCATGCCTGTACCGGCAGGGATCAACTTGCCAATGATGACATTTTCCTTGAGGCCGAGAAGCGGATCGATCTTACCTTTGATGGCTGCATCGGTAAGGACGCGTGTCGTTTCCTGGAAAGAAGCGGCCGACAGGAAAGAATCCGTAGCCAGAGCTGCTTTGGTAATGCCCAGCAGCATAGGCTTGCCCATAGCCGGTTTGCCACCATTTGCTTCGATGCGCTTGTTCATGTCTTCAAAGACATTGACGTCGATATAATCGCCCGGCAATACATCGGCATCGCCAGCATCTTCAATCTTAATCTTGCGCAGCATCTGGCGCACGATGACTTCGATGTGTTTATCGTTGATGCCAACGCCCTGGGACTTATAAACTTTCTGTACTTCATATACGAGGTACCGCTGGGTTGCTTCTACTCCCTGGATACGCAGGATATCGTGAGGATTGATGGACCCGGACGTAATACGGCTGCCCTTTTCGATGACATCTCCTTCATGAACAACCAGGTGGGAACCGAAGGGAATCGTGTAGCTCCGTTCTTCCCCATCTTTGGAAAGGACATGAACGATGTTGATATCATGATGATCTTCTTTTTCCGTAATGGAAACGGTGCCGTCGATTTCCGTAATAATAGCATTGCCTTTCGGCTTACGGGCTTCAAACAATTCTTCGACACGGGGCAGACCTTGTGTGATATCACCAGCAGAAGCAACGCCACCAGTATGGAATGTACGCATGGTCAGCTGCGTGCCCGGTTCACCGATGGATTGGGCTGCGATAGTACCAACCGATTCGCCGACGTTGACCTTGCCGCCGGTACCCAGGTCGCGTCCGTAGCATTTAGCGCATACACCATAGCGGCTGCGGCAGGTCAGGACGCTGCGGATCTTGACTTTATCATAATACTTGGCAATTTCCTTCGCCTGGTCTGCCATGATTTCTTCGTTAAGCGGCACGATGACTTCGCCTGTATCTTTGTTGATCAGTGTTTCCGCTGCCGTACGGCCTTCAATCCGGTCTTCCAGCGGTTCGATAATGCCATTACCTTCTACGATGGCTGTGACATAGACGCCACGGATATCGTTGTTACGTACTTTTACTTCCGTGACATCACTGCTCAGGATGCGGTCGATTGCATCTTCTGTGAGCGGAGTGCCAGCCGGGCATATTTCTGTGCCACAGGAGTCGATGACGGCTTCTTCGACAGATTTGCCGAGCATATTTTCAATCATAGCCTGGCGCAGGGAAGCACGGATGCTTTCTTCCGGCGCACCAAGATAGACATTTTCAATGACATTGGTGTGATTCATATCATCATTGATGTCGAGCTGGCTGCCATGGAGAGATAACTTAGGTACTTTATGAGCAACGAGTTCATCCATATCGTCTGTGGTGAGGACATGTCCTTCCGGCAGAATGACTTCTCCGGTACCAGCATCGATGATATCAGCAGCCAGTACACGGCCGATAATCTTATCTGCCATGAGGGCGACAGCCTGACGGGTGGAACCAGCCAGACGGGCCCGTTCACGCACCAGATCGATACCAAAGACATCGCAGTCTTCTTCACGGACGATGACATCCTGGGAAACATCGACAAGACGACGGGTCAGATAACCCGAGTCAGCTGTACGCAATGCCGTATCGGCCAGACCTTTACGGGCGCCATGGGATGATGTGAAGTAATCCAATACGGACAAGCCTTCACGGAAGTTCGCCTTAATAGGCAAGTCGATGATACGTCCGGACGGGTCAGCCATCAGGCCACGCATACCGGCGACCTGACGGATCTGCTGTTTATTACCACGGGCACCGGAGTCAGCCATCATGAAGATAGAATTGAACGGGTCCATGTTATCCATCATGACTTCCGTAACGTCGTCGGTTGCCTTTTCCCAGATGGAGCAGGTCTTGCGATACCGTTCGTCTTCCGTAATAAGACCGCGTAGGTACATCTTAGATACATTCTGTACCTGCTTGTCAGCGGCATCGAGGATATCCCATTTTTCAGCCGGGATCTGAATATCCGAAATAGCGATAGACATGCCGGCCTGACGTGCATAATGATATCCGATTGCCTTGATGTTATCCAGCAGTTCGGCTGTCTTCGTGTTACCTACGAGATGGAAGCAGGCATCGACGAGTTTGCCTATCTGCTTTTTGTTCATGAGAACGCCGAGGCAGTTGACATCGACGTATTCTTTATCTTTCTTGAATTCCGCAACAGCTTCTTTATCCACTTTACGCGCCGGAAGCGGCCGGGTTTGCAGGAGATCGACGCCAAATTTTTCTTTAAGGGCGGAAAAACCGTAATCCAGGATACGACCTTCACTATCCTTGATCTTGACAAAATGTGTCGTATCGATGAGGCCATTTTCATACGCAAATACCGTATCTTCCGGATTGGTGAATACCATGACTTTGTCCGTATGGAACAAACGCAGTGGTTCATAAATCTGATAGTTGTATAACAGTTTACCAGCCGTCGTTTCAATCAGGCCATGGCCCGGAATCCGGACTTTAATGAGTGCTTCGATATCAATGGCCTTGGCGTCATAAGCCAGCATGACTTCATCATAATTGGAGAAAATTTTGCCTTCGCCTTTGGCAGCCGGTTTGACCAGAGTCAGATAGTAAGCACCAAGAACCATGTCCTGTGTCGGAACGGCAACAGGCTTGCCATCTTTCGGAGCCAGGATGTTGTGTGCCGATAACATGAGCGTACGGGCTTCCGACTGGGCTTCCACAGAAAGGGGCAGATGGCAGGCCATCTGGTCCCCATCGAAGTCAGCATTGAATGCCGTGCAGACCAGCGGATGCAGTTTGATAGCCCGTCCTTCCCAGAGAATCGGTTCAAAAGCCTGGATACCCAGACGATGAAGCGTCGGGGCGCGGTTGAGGAGAACCGGATGTTCCTTGATGACATCTTCGAGGACATCCCATACTTCGTTGCTGACCCGTTCGACTTTCTTCTTGGCATTTTTGATATTGGTAGCAATGCCTTTTTCCACGAGTTTCTTCATGACGAAAGGCTTGAACAGTTCCAGTGCCATTTCCTTCGGCAAACCGCACTGATGCATTTTCAGTTCCGGTCCGACAACAATAACGGAACGGCCGGAATAGTCAACACGTTTACCGAGGAGGTTCTGACGGAAACGGCCTTGTTTCCCTTTCAGCATATCCGAAAGAGATTTGAGAGGACGATTGCCCGGGCCGGTAACAGGACGGCCGCGGCGGCCATTGTCGATAAGCGCATCGACGGCTTCCTGAAGCATACGCTTTTCATTACGGACGATAATATCCGGCGCCCCCAGTTCCAGCAGACGGCTCAGACGGTTATTACGGTTGATGACACGGCGGTAAAGATCGTTCAGGTCCGATGTAGCAAACCGACCGCCATCGAGCTGTACCATCGGGCGCAGTTCCGGCGGAATGACCGGGATGACATCCATAATCATCCATTCCGGTTTATTTCCGGAATGGCGGAATGCTTCTACGACTTCCAGACGGCGGATAGCACGGACACGGCGCTGACCGGACGAATCGCGCAATTCTTCCCGCAAATCCTTATCGAGCTGATCCAGATCCAGTTCCTGAAGGAGTTCTTTGACAGCAGCAGCTCCCATGCCAACGCGGAATTTATCGCCATACATATCCAGATACTGGCGATATTCCGTTTCAGTCAGCAGTTGTTTCTTGACCAGCGGCGTATCGCCCGGGTCGAGAACGATAAAGGAAGCGAAATACAGTACTTTTTCCAGAGAACGGGGCGAGATATCGAGAATCAGGCCCATCCGGCTCGGAATACCTTTAAAATACCAAATATGAGAAACCGGTGTAGCCAATTTGATATGACCCATCCGTTCGCGACGGACTTTGGCGCGGGTTACTTCAACGCCGCAACGGTCGCAGACGACACCTTTATAACGAATACGTTTATATTTGCCGCAATGGCATTCCCAGTCCTTGGTCGGCCCAAAAATGCGTTCGCAAAACAGGCCGTCCCGTTCCGGTTTCAGCGTACGGTAATTGATTGTTTCCGGCTTTTTGACTTCGCCATGAGACCATTCCAGGATTTTTTCCGGTGATGCCAGACCAATCCGCATTGAATCAAATTCATTCACATCCAGCACAAATACCGCTCCCTTCTCTATAGTGACAATTATTCATCTTCATTAGTTTCATCATCCGTGCTATCTTCTCCCGGGACGGTTTCATACGTCATGCCACTCATGATGTCATCTTCTTCACCGGCATTGACATATTCATCATCGCTGGTATCGGCTGCATCATCGGCAGGAGCTTCCGTCGGAGCATTATTTTCTCCTTCATGTTCCCCTTCCATGACGCGGCGCAGATCATCATTCTGTTCCGGTTCGACATCGTCTTCATCATCCAGTTCCTTGATGACGACTTCATCTCCGTCTTCATTGAGGATCTGGACATCCAGACCAATAGCCTGCAATTCTTTCAGCAGTACTTTGAATGATTCGGGAACACCCGGTTCCGGAATGTTTTCGCCTTTGACAATCTTTTCATAAGCCTTGACACGGCCAACGACATCGTCAGACTTGACGGTCAGCATTTCCTGCAAGGTATAGGCAGCACCATAGGCTTCAAGAGCCCAGACTTCCATTTCGCCGAAACGCTGGCCACCGAACTGTGCTTTACCACCAAGAGGCTGCTGGGTAACCAGAGAGTACGGGCCGGTCGAACGGGCATGGATCTTATCATCGACGAGGTGATGCAGTTTGAGGAAGTATGTGTAACCGACGGTAACGCGGCGGTCCATCGGTTCCCCTGTACGTCCATCATAGAGGACGGATTTCCCATCTTCAGGAAGACCGGTCAATTTCAGGGCTTCAAACACGTCTTCTGCATGAGCACCATCAAATACCGGCGTAGCAATGTGGATACCGGCTTTATCCGGTTTCGGCATGCCGTATTTATCATAATCATAGCCGGCAGCACGCAGTTTGCCTTCCAGTGTCGGATCCATGGCTTTAATCTGCAGTCCCAGTTCATGCATAGCCCAGCCCAGATGAGTTTCCAATACCTGTCCGATATTCATTCGGGACGGTACGCCTAACGGATTCAGTACGATCTGTACCGGTGTGCCATCTGGCAGGAAAGGCATATCTTCCTGGCGCATGACTCGGGAAACGACACCTTTATTGCCGTGACGGCCGGACATCTTGTCCCCTTCATGGATCTTACGTTTCTGGGCAATGTATACGCGGACGAGGCGGTTGACACCGGGTGGCAGTTCATCGTTATTTTCACGGGAGAAAATCCGGACATCCACAATCTTACCGGATTCGCCATGAGGTACACGCAGCGACGTATCGCGGACTTCCCGTTCCTTATCGCCGAAAATAGCGCGCAGGAGCCGTTCTTCCGGTGTCAGTTCGGTTTCACCTTTCGGCGTGACCTTACCTACCAGGACGTCTCCCGGGAATACATCGGCACCGACCATGATGATACCGTCTTCATCAAGATTCTTCGTGCTGTCTTCACTGACATTCGGTATTTCACGGGTAATTTCTTCGGAACCCAGTTTGGTATCGCGGGCATCGCATTCGTATTCTTCAATGTGGATAGATGTATATAAATCGTTCTTTGGCAGATCTTCGCTCAGAAGGACAGCATCTTCGTAGTTATAGCCTTCCCAGGGCATATACGCAACGAGGATATTGTAACCAAGAGCCAGTTCGCCGCCATCCGTAGCCATGCCATCAGCCAGTACCTGGCCTTCTTCTACGTGTTCGCCTTTATATACAAGGGGGCGCTGGTTGATACATGTACTCTGGTTGGAACGGACGAACTTGATCAGACGATATTTGTCTTCGGTGCCGCTGTCGGTGCTGACGATGATTTCATCACCCGTAACCCGTTTGATGACACCGGCATGTTTGGCCAGAATGCAGACACCGGAGTCGCAGGCGGCTTTATATTCCATCCCCGTCCCGACGAGCGGTGCCTGGGTACGGAGGAGCGGTACAGCCTGACGCTGCATGTTGGCGCCCATGAGGGCACGGTTCGCATCATCATTTTCCAGGAACGGAATCATAGATGTACCAACGGATACAACTTCCTTAGGCGATACGTCCATGAAATCGACCCGTTCAGCACGGAATTCACGGGTATCTTCACCATGACGGCAGGCAACACGTTCGTGTACGAAATGACCGTCTTCCGTCAGCGGTTCATTAGCCTGTGCAATGATATACTGTTCTTCTTCATCAGCTGTAATATAGTGTACATCGTCGGTAACGACATGGGTTTCTTTATCTACACGGCGGTATGGTGCTTCGATGAAACCAAATTCATTGACCTTGCCAAAGCAGGCCAGTGAGGAAATCAGACCGATGTTCGGACCTTCTGGTGTTTCTACCGGGCACATACGGCCGTAATGGGAATGATGAACGTCGCGGACTTCAAAGCCTGCACGTTCACGGGACAAACCGCCAGGGCCAAGAGCACTCAGACGGCGTTTATGTGTCAGTTCGGCCAGAGGATTCGTCTGGTCCATGAACTGTGACAGCTGGCTGGAACCAAAGAATTCTTTAATAGCGGCTACGACAGGCCGGATATTGATCAATACCTGCGGCGTAATCTGTTCCGAATCCTGGATAGTCATGCGTTCACGGACTACCCGTTCCATACGGGTAAGGCCGATACGGAACTGGTTCTGCAGCAATTCTCCGACGCAGCGCAGACGGCGGTTACCCAGATGGTCGATATCATCGACAGTGCCGAACCCATCCATCAGATTGAGGAGATAATCGATATTGGCGATAATATCTTCTCTGGTAATCGTACGATGTTCATACGGGAGATTGCTATTGTTGCAGATAATCTTATATACGGAACCATCCTGTTTTTCAACAAAGGCTTCGACGAGACCGCCGCCATCGCCAGCCGGGGCATCTTCCGCAATTTCGCGGTGGAAAACGCCACTTTCACGGATTTTTTCAACTTCCTGTGAACCAATGGTCGTATGGGCATCGACAATGATTTCCCCTGTTTCCGGATTGACAATCGGTTCGTGGAGTGTCTGGCCAAAAAGTCGGCGTTCCCAGCCCAGTTTCTTACCGGCTTTATAGCGGCCTACGCGGGCCATATCATAGCGGCGGGAGTCAAAGAACAACCCTTCGAAAAGATTGCGGGCACTTTCTACTGTCGGCGGTTCACCGGGACGGAGTTTCTTGTAGATTTCTACAAGAGCTTCATCCTGAGATTCTGTCGTATCCTTTTCAAACGTAGCTTTGAGGCGTTTATCATCATAGAAAAGATCGAGGATATCGGCGTTAGTGGACCAGCCAAGAGCGCGGATAAGTACCGTCACGGGAATCTTACGGTTACGGTCAATACGGGCATAGACGATATCATTGGCATCGGTTTCCAGTTCAATCCAGGCACCGCGGTTCGGGATGACCGTCGAATTGTACAGGCGGATGCCCATGGGGTCGATTTCACGGCCATAGTACACACCTGGTGAGCGGACAAGCTGGCTGACAATAACACGTTCTGCGCCGTTAATAATAAACGTACCTGTATCAGTAATCAGCGGGAAGTCGCCCATGAATACTTCCTGGTCCTTGATTTCGCCGGTTACATGGTTGACGAGACGGATCTGGACGCGGAGCGGTGCGGCATATGTCGTATCCCGTTCCTTGCATTCACGGATATCGTACTTCGGTTCCCCTAATTTAAAATCTTCAAAAGATAAGGATAAATTCCCCGCAGCGTCTTCAATCCTGAATATGTCTTTGAGTCCCTTTTCTAAGAACCATTCGTAGGATTTAATCTGTAAATCCAGCAAATGGGGCATCTTCAAGACTTCGTTGATTTTCGCATACGTATAGCGGGTCCTTTTCCCAACTTGTACAGGTTTGAACATGCTGTTACTTCACCCCTTATAAAAACTAAACCACCAATGAAAGTGTGTGAAACTTGCGAAAAGCGACAAAAAAGCAAGGCTCCATATCAAGAATAGACTGAACCTTGCTTAATTTTTGTTAACCGGAAGCAGTTCCTCCATGTATCTCACAAATAGCATACTCGCAAATTGAACATTTTGCAATGAGTTATTATAGCACATGGAGTCACTTCCGTCAATATGTAATTTTTATTTTTTTCATCCTGTTTATTTGCTGATTTTTGCCAGCGTGTATTTTTTCTTGCCTTTGCGGACAATGACATACTTGCCGTTCGAATTTTTGTGAGGCCGTACGATTTCATCAAGGCTGGTCACTTTGACGCCGTTGATCGTAACGGCACCATTGTTGATATCTTCACGGGCCTGCCGTTTGGACGAATAGATCGTCGAATCGACCAGCCAGTTGACGACATCTTTTTCTTCATTCGTTACATCGACAGTCGGCATCTTGCCGAAGGCCTGTTCCAGTTCATGTTCCGTAAGGTCTGCAATGCTGCCATGATACAGGGCTTCTGTGATGTTCTGGGCTTCTTTGAGAGCCTGTTCACTATGTACGAACCGGGTAACTTCTTCTGCCAGACGGCGCTGGGCCAGACGTTTTTCCGGTTCCTTTTCCACGGCTTCCGCCAGAGCATCGATTTCTTCCTTGCCGAGGAATGTAAAGTATTTGAGATATTTGACGACATCGGCATCGTCCTGGTTAAGCCAGAACTGATAAAATTCAAAGGGCGATGTCTTTTCCGGGTCAAGCCAGATAGCTCCGCCTGCGGTCTTACCGAACTTCGTGCCATCCGATTTGAGCATGAGCGGAATCGTCAGTGCATATACCGGTGTATTACCGCCATGCATCTTACGGATCATATCGATAC
>OHAE01001649.1_pt1 | contig 15783 bp, 15 predicted proteins | sample 1577061 | NCBI WGS metagenome assembly OHAE01 (sample SAMEA3541535, study PRJEB24748) | human gut metagenome | biome: human gut; feature: human-associated habitat; material: faeces | place: China | collected 2012
CTTTTAGTAGCCCGACGCTGCCCACGGGGCTGAGGTTAGCTGATGGAAACTGTTGAAAGCGCCGCAGGCGAATCAGCCTTCCTGGCAGCTAGCCGCTAGCAGCTAGAAGCTCCTCGCGAATGACTCTACCCGTCAGCGCACAAATCCGCCGCGAAGCGGCTGTCCAGCTCAAGGCCCAAGGCTCAAAGCTCAAGGCTATGACTCCAACCGTCAGCATGCCAAACAGCAAATTTCCATCAGCTCTACAAACCGCAATATTCCGATTTGCCCATTATAAAACCCGTGAAAATGAATGCTCATTTTCACGGGTTCCACTTACGTTCAATCAGTCATTATTTACGCCCAGCTCGTGTTCCACCACAGAAGCGATGTCATCCACGATCCGTTCCAGCTGGTTCAGTTCCTTGCCTTCCCCCATGACGCGGATGAGAGGTTCCGTACCGGAAGCGCGGACCAGGATACGGCCATCGGCACCCAGTTCCTCTTCTCCTGCTTTGATGGAGTCCTGGATCAGTTCATTGTCTTCCCAGCCATTCTTGCTGTACACTTCCACGTTCTTCAGGATCTGGGGGTACGTGGTCATGAGACCGTTCAGTTCAGACAGCTTCTTGCCGCTGTCCCGGAGAACCATGAGAGTCTGTACAGCGGTGATGAGGCCGTCGCCGGTGGTATTGAATTCCGGGAAAATAATGTGGCCCGACTGTTCGCCGCCGATGGAGTAGTTATGCTTCAGCATTTCTTCCAGTACATACCGGTCCCCTACTTTCGTGGAAACGGTCTGGCAGCCGTATTTTTTGAGAGCCTTGCCGAAGCCAAGGTTGCTCATGACGGTACCTACCACCATATTGTCGTTCAGGCGGCCTTCCTTTTTCATCTGCAGTGCATTGATGACCATGAGGTGGTCCCCATCCAGGACCTGCCCCTTTTCATCTACGAACAGGCAGCGGTCCGCATCGCCATCGTTGGCAATGCCGCAGTCCGCCCCTTCCGCCACCACTTTTTTCTGGAGGGTTTCGATGTGGGTGGAACCGCAGCCGTTGTTGATATTGACGCCGTTAGGTTCATGGAAGATCGGAACCACTTCCGCTCCCAGTTCAGAAAGGATGCCCGGGAGGAAATTGCTGGCCGCACCGTTGGCGGAGTCCGTCACGATTTTCATGCCCCTAAAGTCCCCATGGACCGTGGATTTCACGTAGTTCCGGTATTTTTCAGCCAGTTCCGGATGGTCTTCGATAACACCGATGCCATCGCCCGTAGGACGAACGATATCTTCATCGTGGCGGAGGATATTTTCGATTTCTTCCTCCGTCCTGTCCGGCAGCTTATAGCCGTTCCGGTCAAAGAACTTGATACCGTTGTCCGGGAAAGGATTGTGGGATGCGGAAATCACGACGCCCGCATCGTATCCTTCGGTTTTGGTCAGGTATGCAATGCCAGGGGTCGGAATGACACCCACAATATCCACGTTCACGCCGGATGCGCAGAGGCCCGCCGAAAGGGCTGCGGTCAGCATGGAGCCGGAAATACGGGTATCCATGCCGATCAGGAAACGGTGGTCCCCTTTTGTTTTGCAGAAATAAGCACCGGCTGCCCTGCCCAGCTGGTATGCCAGCTCCGGCATAAGTGTGGAATTGACCAGTCCACGGACGCCATCGGTACCAAATAGTGTAACCATTCTAGTTCCTCCCAAAAATTTCTTGAAATAACTTTCAAATCATACATCGAAAGGGATTTTAAGTCAAGTAAGAGCTGTAGATGTTTGGCAAGTGATTCCAAAGGACAAATTGCGGTTTGTAGAGCTGTTGGGGTTTGGCGGTTGGCATGCTTGCGGATGGAGTCACTCGCATGGAGCTCCTAGCTTCTAGCGACTAGCAGCTAGGAAGGATGATCCGCCTGCGGCGCTTCCAACATTTCCCATCAGCTATCCTCAGCCCCGTGGGCAGCTCCTTCCCGAGGAAGGAGCCTCCTGCAGAGTCAATTGCACGTTTTATGGCTAGAGTCGTTAGGATTCCAACTGCGGCGAAGCCGCCAAAGCACCCCAACCTCCCCTCTTTAGAGGGGAGGGAGACCGCTTGCGGTGGAGGGGTGCCGTTGGAAGCGCCGCAGGCTGGCCAGCTTTTCTAGAAGCTAGCAGCTAACAGCTAGAAGCCCTGCACGAATGACTCTATCCATCAGCGCCGCCCAACAGCTCGATATACTGAAATATCGCGGTAAAGCCACCAGACCTCAATTCTCTTCACTCAATTCTCAAATCTTTCTTTCCCTCAGGCCTCGTCGATTTCTATCTTCACCGTCACCTTCGGCACCGCCACGCTGCCTCCGGTGGGTACCGGTACATTCACCAGAGTCTGGATATCCTTGCTGGCTCCGGTGACGTCGATGGGATCCAGATCCACGGTACGGTGATTTTCAAAATAGGAAATGGGGGCCGTCAGCGTAGCCACCGGCGGGGTTACGGTGATCTTACCGACCTTGTAACCCTTGGCCGGTTCCCCCTTTGTTTCTATTTTGATAGGAAGATTTCCAAGCTTCGTTTCCTCTTTCATCTTCACCGCCACTTTTACCTGGCTCGGCATGATATCGAGGCCCGTTACCGTGTTGCCGTCGGCATCCAGGATATTGACACTGTCGAATTCAGTAAAGCTCTTGTTCTTGCCGGAAATATTGACAGACACCACCGCCCGGTCCGCCTTCGCGATTTTGGAAGAGCTGCCGGCAATAGTAATGGTATCAGGGGTGACCTTATTGCTTACCACGGAGAAGTTAGCCTCCGGCGTACCGAAAATCTGCACGTTGGCGGGGAGCGTCTTGACCGCATAGGTATCCACCACCAGGTCAAAGGTCTTCGGCGTCACGGATACCACGGTCTCATCGCCGGGGACGGACACGTGAATCAGGGTATTCGGATAATCGCCGTCCGTAATGCCCGCCAGGTCCACGTAGGCCTTGATGTTATCGGCCCGCATGTAAATCATGTCGCTTCTGGACATACGGACCTTCACTTTCACCGTGGAGGGGACGTTCGTAGCCACCAGGGACCGGTCCAGGTTTCTCGTTTCCACCGGTACGGTATACATATTTTCCACCATGGGGTTCTGCTCATTCATCACGTACACCCACAGGGCGCAGGCAGCGATGAGGCAGAGCAGTTTCGGAAGCCACCATTCATATCTGGTATATTTCATTTCAAAGGCCTCCATTTCTGCAGCATGTCGGAGACGCCCTTCGGCTTGCTCTGAACAAGGTAATTCCGAAGGATGTTCTTCAGGCTCTCCGCATCCTGGCCGCGGTAAATATGGCCGCCATAGGTATAGGAAACGATGCCCGTTTCCTCACTGACCACCACGATGACGCAGTCCGCCTGCTCGGACATGCCTATGGCCGCCCGATGGCGGGTGCCCAGTTCCGTGGACAGGTTATGGTCACGGGTCAGGGGCAGGAGGCATCCCGCCGCCATGATCCGGTTTTCACGGATAATGACAGCCCCGTCGTGGAGCGGCGTATTGACGATAAAAATATTTCCAAGAAGTTCCTTGGACACAAGGCCTTCGATGCGGATGCCCGTATCGATGCGGTCGTCCAGACCCACGCTCCGTTCAAAGACGATGAGGGCGCCGATCTTATTGGCGGACATGGTCATGGTGGCAGACACCACATCATCGATGACGTGATCCCATTCCACCTCATTCATCACCCGGGAGGACACATAGAATTTTCCACGGCCGATCTGCTCCAGGGCCCGCCGGAGTTCCGGCTGGAACACCACCGGCAGTGCCACGATGAGCACGGTCATGAGCTTATCGAGTATCCAGCTGACCACATGGAGCTGCAGCCATCCTGCCAGCACCGTAAGGATACCGAGGAACACAAGCCCCTTCAGGAGCGCCGTGGCCCGGGTGTCCCGGATCAGTATGTATATGCGATATAAGAAAAAGGCAACCACCAGGATATCGAGAATATCCCACAGCCGCATGGTCATGAACAGGCCCTGTATCTGACTGAACATAGTCCGGAAGTTCTCCTTTATATAAGTAAAAAGTATTGATTATATGCAATATAGTTTTATTTTAGCATGAAACCGGAGATATGTGAAATGAACGGAGACAAACGGCGGTTTTGCATTCTTACGGCTGGCATCACATCTCTGAAACTTCCAGCTGCCCCAAAGGGTTGGCTCTATCCGTAAGAATGCAAACCCCTCGGTGCCCGCCCCTTTACCATCTTCCGCTCCTCCATTATACTTACATATGAGGAGGTCTTTTTATATGGCATTTACGCTCATCTGCCACGCCTGCGGGCAGAAACTGACTTTATTTGATTTAGACGTGAAGAAAAGGAAAGGCACCATCCGCTGCACCCGCTGCGGTGCCCGGATTTCCTATGATCTTGATAAAAGAAATATCCAGCAGTCCGGCTTCTGGGCCACCGAAGAACCGGCCTTCGACCCCAGGGCCAGGAATCGGCTCATGAACCAGCTGAAGCGGGAAGAAGCCAGGAAAGCGGCTGCCGAAGGAAAAGAGCCACCGGTGCTCCGGATGGAGACGAACCCGGTAAGGGCCCATGATTTCGATGACAATCCTTTCAGCGCAAAGCCGGGATTTGCAAAGTTCGATCTGAAAACGGGGCAGATCATCCCCGACGGTCCCCAGAAACCGGCTCCCCAGAAACCGGCACCAAAGACACCTGCAGCCAGCCCACGGAACCGGGATAAGGAAGAAATCACATTCAAAGTGGTGGACCGGAGCCACCAGAAGCGGACTATCCATGCCGCCCACCGGGCGCTCCCTTCCATGAGGAACACCACCGCCGGCAAAAGTGAAAAGACTTTCACCCCGCCGCCCCGCATCGTGACCCGTACCGCCCACCGGAACATGCAGCTCGTCCGCCAGGCTGCCCACCGCCAGATCGCTCCAAAGACCGTAAAAATTTCAAGAATCCAGTCCTTCTGGCAAAAGGTGAAGAGCTTCTTCTCCTTCCACCATTCCTGAAGGCCCCTGCTGCGCTGTTCTGCATTCTTACGATTAGAGTCATTTGGCACGGGGCTGCCAGGAAAGCTGGCCAGCCTGCGGCGCTTACCATCTGGTATTTCCGCCAGTCATTCGTGCCGCAGGCTGTAGAGCTTTCCCAGCCGCTAGTAGCTAGCAGCTAGAAGCCCCCGCACGAATATCTCTATCTGTCAGCGCAAACTTGACCTTATTATCAAAAGGAGGTATTCCCATGCACCATCTGTTTTTCCTCTGCTTTGCCCTGCTCATTCCTCTCGTCTTTCTTGGCGGCTGCGGTTCCTCTGCTTCCGATGCCTATCACAAAATCACGGCAGAAGCGGGTCATGAAATGATCCTGAAAGACCACATCACGGTCATCGACGTCCGGGAGCCTTCGGAATACAGCGAAGGCCACGTGCCCACAGCAAAACTCATTCCCCTGGGAACCATCGATGAATCGGTCACGGAAAAGCTGCCGGACAAGAAAGCACCGGTCATCGTATACTGCCGTTCCGGCGTCCGCAGCAAAAAAGCGGCCAATAAGCTGGTAGGACTGGGCTACACCGACGTCCGCGACATGGGCGGTATCCTGGACTGGCCCTATGAGATTGAGAAACAGGGATAAAAGAAAGAATTGCGGTGAGCTGTTAGAGCGAAGCTTACGGGTAGAGTCATTCGTGCGGGGCTTCTAGCTGCTAGCCTCTAGCTGCCAGGAAAGCTCGACAGCCTGCGGCGCCCCCAACAGCTAACCTCCGTCGCCTGACGGCGCCACCTCCTTCCCGAGGAAGGAGGCTAACGACCAGCGGCTCCGCCGCGATTGGAGTCCTAAAGACTCTACTCCTAAAACGTGAAATTGACTCAAAACGAGGCTCCTTCCTTGGAAGGCGGAGGTCCTGCAGAGGACCTCCGAGTCAGTTGCAAGTTGGCGCTTTTTCTGCACATCAAAGCGCCTTCCTTTTGTCAACTGACGCTGCCCACGGGGCTGAGGTTAGCTGATGGAAACTGTTGGAAGCGCCGCAGGCGAATCAGCCTTCCTAGCAGCTAGAAGCTCCATGCGAATGGCTCTACCCATCTGCGCCGAACACATCAGCTCGACAAACCGCAATATTCTCACTGTTCCCGGTATTTTTCCAGGAACGTCTTGATGAACTTTACCGGCCTGTCCAGACGGTCCACCGGCATCCGTTCATCCACCTGGTGGGCTTCACCCCATTCCGGTGTTCTTACCCGGCCGGTGAAGCGGAATATATGATCGCAGACCTCCGAATAATTCCGGGAATCCGTGGCTCCCAGCATAAGGTTTGGCGCCACCACCGTATCCTTTCCATAGACCTCATGAATCGTATCAGAGAGAAGGCCAAAGATCGGGCTGTCCACGCTGCCGGCGGGATGGGGATTTTCCGCATAAGACGCCTTCACCTGCACCCCGTCAGGCATGATGGACTCCAGATAGGCCTTCACAGAATCCACCGTATCTCCCTGAAGAATCCGCACGCTCAGGGTGGCCTCTGCATGGGAAGGAAGCACATTCGCCTGGCTGCTGCCTTCCGCCATGGTAACGGCGAAGGTGGTATGAAGGAGGGCATCGGTGATGCGGTCATTCTTTGCCAGCTTCACCAGTTGCTTCCAGTTCTTCTTCGGATGGCTCACCACATGCCGCCTTTCCTTATCCTGCAGCGGCGCTACCGCTTTGAGATGGGCTTTCACCAATGGCGTCAGGCGATAGGGCATGGGATGGGCTTCCACGGCCGCCATGGCCCGGGCCACGTCTCCCAGCACCGTCCCCCGGCCCGGTTTGCTGGCATGGCCGCCGGCACCATCTTTGTAGAGGACGAATTCATTGGGTGCCTTTTCCGCCATACCCACCAGGGCCAGCGGCGGATTTCCGTCCTCCCCCAGTTCCACATTGCCCCCTTCATCGAAGACGCAGGCCAGGTGCACCCCCTTCTCCTTCAGGTATTTTGCCGTGAGAACGGACCCTTTCTTATCGGGGCTGCACTGCACCTCCTCATTGTGCCCGAAGGACAGGTATATATCAAAATCCGGCCTGAAATCTTCCTCCAGCAGTTCTTCTATGGCATCCAGTTCAGCCGTCAGCACGGACTTGCAATCCTCAGCGCCCCGGCCCCAGAGGCAGCCATCGGCCAGGTCCCCGCCAAAGGGCGGATGGCTCCACTGCTCCTCGTGAATTGCCGGTACCACGTCCTGGTGGGCCATGAAAAGAACGGGATCCTTCTTCCGGCTTTCCGATTTCCAGTGGAAAAGGAGGCTCGCCTTGCCGATGGCCGTGAGCTCCATCTTTTCAAACACCAGGGGCCAGGCCTCCTGCATGTACCGGTGGAGCCGGTCAAACTGGGACCAGTCCGTATGTTCATCGTTTACCGAAGAAACAGTGGGAATGCGGACCACTCCCTGGAGATGGGAAATATATTTTTCAAGTTTGGTATCCATAGAAAACCTCCTTGGTATAAATAAGCGAGCTCCCCATTTTGACACTTAAATTGACTGTTGTCAGTGAGGAATGAAGAGTTCGGAGTAAAGGTACGGCGCACAATTCATATAGCGCCGCAAATTCCAGCTATTTATTCACTTTTCAAATCAGTATGGGCCATTGAGAATTTCCAGTGGACAACCGATCGGATGGACAGGCTTAGGGCTGCAGGTGCTTTGCACTGGATCCATAAGATGGACACGCCAACGAATGCAGCCTATGAACCTTATGCCCCCGCTTCAGCAAGCGAAGCATCGCTGAAGCACCTGGACAGCAGGCGCAGCGCCGCCAACCTATTGCCCTTACGCCCCATTCCTGCATCAAGAGTGGAAACTCGCAATACGTACGCACCAAACTGTTAAGGGCTGCGGAAATGGGTTCCCATTCCTGCAGCCCCTTATATTATATTACATATATATAGGGCAATGTCAGTACGCCATTACTTGCCCGCTTCTGCCTGCGCTTCATTCAGCTGGTCGAAGAGATTCCGGTGATACCATTTTTCGGAAATCTTCTGCAGCGTGCCATCTTTGGAGAGCTTCTCCAAAGCCGCTTCGATTTCATCTGCCAGCTTCTGTTCATTCTTATTCACGATAACCACGGTCTCATTAACTTTGATGGGCTTATCAAGAGCTACGATATCAAAGTTCATGGCCTTGGCAATATCTTCTACCCCCAGATTGTTTGGATATACCAGGGCATCGTACTGGCCATTCTTCAGAGATGTCAATCGTTCTGCCGGCGTAAGGCCATCCTGGATGGGCACTTCTTTCATGATATTGTCATGGGCCTTGTTCCAGTCCGTGAGAACCTTGTAAATGCCGCCGTTTGGCGTATTCGGTACCAGCTTGCCGCCGCCCTTGATGACGTCTTCCAGGCTATGGTATTTCTGTGCATTTTCCCTGGACATGTAAACCATGACGGAAGAAACGCCGATTGGTGTCTTGGGGACGATATAATCCTGTTCCCTTCTGGGAGTCCGGTAGTAACCGCCTGAAGCCACCTTGGCATCTCCCGATTCCATCATCACATCCTGTGTTTCCGGTGGAACTGCCTGGATGTCCAGATGGTAATCCTTCAGGTTCTTATTTACTTCCTGCCAGATATCATATTCATAGCCCTGAAGTTTGCCGTTTTCATCGGCCCAGGACAGCGGCCTTTCCGTACTGGACAGGACCAGTTTCACGCTGGTCTTTCCGTCAGCAGCTGCTGCAGCTTTGGAAGAAGCCGCTTTCTGGTCACCGCCGCAGCCTGCGAAAACGCCGGCTGCCAGCAGGGAAGCCAGGGCAATGGATGCAATTTTTAAAGATTTTTTCATAGGTATTCCTCCTCGTCATGGATGATGTAAAACAAAAAGGCCCCCGTCCTGTTCAGGACGGGAGACCCGCGATTCCACCTAAATTCGTATATCCGTCACCGGATATACCTTTGAGAGTTCTATCAAACCCCTGCCCTGTATCGGGAGCTCCCGGGAAGGCCTACTCTTTTTCAACCCGCCGTGCTCGGAAATGCACTTCATCAGCCTATCCGTATCCGCTTTCACTCTCCGGACTCGCTAAGCCGTCATCCGCTGACTACTCTTTTCTTCATTGCATTTTATCTATATGAATACACTATCATGGATAGGCGGCGATGTCAATAGGAAAGTGGCCATGGTATGGAGCGATTCAACCAATTGCGGTTTGTCGAGCTGTTAGAGCGAAGCTTACGGATAGAGTCATTCGAGCGGGGCTTCTAGGAAAGCTCTACAGCCTACGGCACGAATGACTGGCGGAAATATCTAGTGGAAAGCGCCGCAGTCGAATCAGTTTTCCTGGCTGCTAGCCGCTAGAAGCTAACAGCCCCGTACGAGTGACTCTATCCGTCAACACCGAATACCAACAGCGGGGCAAACTGAAATATCACAGCACCTTTTCCAGCCACTTTTCCATGATATCCGCAATCTGCCCATTATTCCTGTCTTCAAAGAGGAAATGGGTATTGCCATAAATACCGATATCCGGCAGGTGCAGTACCTCGGCATGGCCGCCGTGGCGGTTGATGGCCTCCGCCATGAGCCGCGCCTCCTGGAGCCGTACCCGCCAGTTGTCTTCCCCACCGTGGGGGCTGGGCTTTTCCGGAATATTATCCCCGAAAATCATGAGAATCGGAATCTTTGTGAGCTTTAGAAATTCTTCCATTTCCACGGGATACGGGGCCAGGGGACCGAAGGGACTGGAAGAAGTGAGGGGCGCCGGTGCTTCTTCTTTGGGAAATACGAAGCCCACCCCCGGTTCCAGGGCAATGATGGCCCTCACTTTTCCGTTTTCCATAGCCCCCAGCCATCCCGGCAGGCCTCCCTGGGAATGGGTCACAAGAACCGATGGCCCCGCCCGGTCCACGGCTGCCGAAAGGGCCTGGGCCGCAAGCTTTGGATCAAAGGCCCCCGTATTGGGTGTTCCCTTCTGCCAGAACTGCTCCTCCGCCTCTTTGGTGTGGGGAATCTGTACATGATCGAAGTACTTCGGGTAATGGCCGAACCGGAAGATATCAAACCAGAGGGCTTCATCGGCCACAGGTTTTACTGTTCCTTCCACACCGGAAGTACCGGCGCGGCCCCGGCGGGGCTGGTCCATAAGGTACACCGGATACCCCTTTCGGAGAAAAATCGTCTGGAATCCTTCCCGCCCGTCCGGCGTAGTTTCAAAGGAAGCGCCACTCTGGCCGGCGCCGTGGAGGAATACAAGACTTACCTTCTTCGCATTCGCCGGTACCTGGTAAAAGACATACCCCTGATCCACATGTTTCTCCTGCCCCGCAGGAGACAGGGCATGGGACTCATCGTAGGTGCCGGACTCTTTAATCACCCGCCCCCCGACGGTGAAGCTGCCCTGGTCCATAATAATTAATGGCTTTTTCTGCATAATTCCAACATCTGCCTTATCATCTGCATAAGAAATCAATGGCATCACTGCCAGCACCATCGAAACGGCTATGGCTGCAAGGATATTCATATCTTCACCCTAATTCTACCGCTTTTCTGACCGCCCTTAAATTCTCATCACTGCAATCCTGTGCTACCACGCAGCCCGGTCCAATCATAAGCCCTTTCCCATCTACTTCGGCAATGGCTTCATGAATATGGGCGATAATCTCTTCCGGCGTACCATCTTTCACTATATCATCCCGTACTTCCTTTCCATCCACTACTTTTGTTGCCGCCCTGATACCGGCAAGGAATGGTTTCTCTGTCAATTTTCTGGCCTCTTTAAGAGATGGCGCCGTATTCCGAACAGCTGCCGGATATTTATTGAATATTTCTTCGTAATATACATCCAGACCATGGATATGAACTACATTGAACCATGTTTTTTTAACGTAACTGTCCATGATCTGGAGGTCATAAAATTCGCCGAATTTTTTGAATTCTTCCAGGCTGAGCTGCTCTTTCCTTGCATCCTGGGTAGCGAAGAAAAAGCCATCGACTCCAGCCTCAATATTATACTGGATAAAATCATTGGTAACTGCAGCAATGACCGACAAAGCATGGTGTACTTCTTCCGGATACAGCTTCAGGTCTTCCAGGACTTTCCCACCTGTCAGCTTATGAAGCGTCGTAAGCGGGCTGAAAATAGTCTGGATAATCGGTGTATGGGGAGACACTTTTTTTGCCAGAAGTCTGGCAAATTCTACCTGTTTGCCATAAGTGCCCTGGAGCCCTGAGATCGGTTCCAATATTTTATATCCTTCTCTATCGGTAATGCCCGGTCTGGCCAGTGTAACTGGCTTGCCGGTCTGGCAGTAAATATTAAGCTTGGCCCCAAAATCCTGGATTCCATAGTTTCCAAAAGGCATCATTTTGATAAAATCGAAATCATAGGTATCAACAAATGATGCTTCCGCATCTGCAAGAGAAACCAGATCCTGATCATACTTAGAAAAATGAAACCATACAGATACAGGGACCCGATCCGGTTCCTTTCCATCTACCACCGCTCTTACTCGTTCTTCTCTATTCATCATAATCCCTCCAAAGAAATCAGTTTGCACTCATTCCGCGTTTTCTCAGCGCCGCTTCCCAACGATTAAAAATAAAGGTCAGGATAATGCAAAGGCCCCAATAAATAACAGCATCCGCAATATAGGGCTCCGTCCTGCGGCTGTACAGGGCAGCAAACAGGTTGGCCGCCGAAAAAATATCCACAATTTTGATGGTAAATAACAGTGAAATTCCTTTGATTGCGTGAAGATAATAGGTAAAAAAAGTAGGGAGCACTACAGTCAAAGCCTGGGGAAATACAATTCTCCTGTAAGCCATGAAAGGAGATAATCCCATGGCTACAGCTGCTTCATACTGCCCGCGGGGAACTGAAAGCAAAGCACCCCGGATATTCTCCGATTGAAAAGCCGCATGAAACAGTATGAAAAGAATATAGCCGGTCCAATAGGGACTCACGTCGAAAAATTTAATTTCCCTGCCATAAAAAGCACTGAGCACCGGAGCCATCAGAAAAGGGATGGTGTAGTAAGCTATAAAAATCTGTACAATGGCCGGTACAGAACGGGTAAAAGAAACCCATACTGCCAGAATCGGATTTAATATGCGATGGTGCCCGATTCTGATTACTGCCACCAGTGCTCCCAGAACAATCCCACCGACAAGAGTAACGGCCGCCATGAAAAGGGTATTGGGAACAGCCTTCAGAATATAAAAAAAGGCATCTATTACAGCATTTCCATCGATACTCATGATACCCTCCTGTTCAGAATACGGGTTTGCCGATTTTCCAGGTACTTCATCAGTGATTCAAGTACCGCAATCATCACCCAGTACAAAATGGCAACCGCCAGATAACTTTCCAGTTTCCCTATCCCCTGGTGGACTGTAATAATGAGATTTGCCCTCCCCATAAGGTCCATAAGGCCAATCATATACATGAGAGAAGTATCTTTGACAATCTCAATCACCTGGTTCACCAGCAGCGGAAGAACGGTTGGAATCATCTGCGGCATAACGACCTGCACTATTTCCTGCGCTGGCGTCATTCCAAAAACTTCAGCTGCTTCCTTCTGTCCTTTTTCAATTGAAAAATAAGCGGGTCTTATGATCTCTGCGATTACCGGAGCATAGGCAAATACCATGGTAATGTAAACATAAATAATCTTATTGAGGCTTCCCTGGACAAGGCCGCTGGCTTTCAGCAGGAAAGGAACCAGAAAATAGGAAAGAAAAAGGAGAAGCACAAAAGGCATGCTCCTCACAAAGGAAAGCCATACGTCTGTTATCGGCATGAGAATCGGAATCCTGAGAATTCGAATAATGGAAACAAGTATCCCCGCCAGGATACAAAGAACAGCAGATACCACGATAACTTCAAAGGTAAATGGTATCGCCGAAAGCAGCTTCGGGAGAACTTCCAGGAAATAAGAAATACTGAATGTAAGCAATCCTGTCCCCTCCTTACACTGCAAATTCCGGCTCACGATGGATCATACGGCGGAGGAAAAGTCTTGTTTCTTCCTGCCTCGGATGATAGAAGATCTCTTTTGGAGAGCCCTCTTCCACAACATAACCGGCATTCATGAAGAGCACCCGGGATGAAATATCCTTAGCAAAATTCATTTCATGGGTCACGATAATCATGGTGATTCCTCTTCCGGCAATATCGGAAATCGTATCAAGTACTTCACCGACCAGTTCCGGATCCAGAGCAGATGTAGGCTCATCAAACAGAATAACTTCCGGTTGTGGTGCCAGGGCTCTGGCAATCCCCACCCTCTGCTGCATACCACCGGAAAGTTCTGCCGGATACATATCCTTATAAGAATCCATATGGACCTTTTCAAGTTCCGTCATGGCAATCTCATAGGCGTCCTTTTTCTTCATTCCTTTGCCATAGATAAGCCCGGTCATCACATTTTCCACAACCGTCTTATTTCTGAACAGATTGAATGACTGGAACACCATAGTCGATTTCTGGCGCAGCTGTTTCACTTCCTTTTTGGTGATATGGGAAAAATCAACCTTCACATCGCCAATCCGCAGCACACCGGAATCAGGAACTTCCAGATAATTCAGGCAGCGGAGAAGGGTTGTTTTCCCTGTACCCGATGGTCCAAGAATGGAAATAACTTCTCCCTTTTCCGCAGAAAAAGATACGTGATGTATGACTTCTTTGCTTCCAAAGCTCTTTTTTAATCCATCCAGTTCAATCAGTGTATTCATGAAAAACAACTCCTTTGTAGCATGCCTGCTGTAATCAGTCTTTCAAAAGTTTAAAAAGATCATCTTTATAATATTTTTCGGAAATCTTTGCTAATGTTCCATCCTGTCTGAGTTCACCCAGGGCCTCATTGATTTCCTGTGCCAGTTTTTCTTCATTCTTATTGACCAGCACATAGGTCTTATTCACCTTAACCGGTTCTTTAACTGTCTCGATTTCAATGCCCAGTTTAGCGGCATGATCCAGTACGCCAAGATTATTGGGTGTGATCAGTGCATCAAACTGTCCGCTTGCCAATCCTTTCAACCGCTCTGTCTGTGAGAAATCTGCCTGCACCGGGATTTCTGGAAGCGGATTGCCATGGGCATTATTCCATTCTGTCATGATACGGAAGGCCCCACCATTTGGTGAGAACGGTACCAACTTCAAGTGGGCATTCACCACATCTTCCAGATTGGAATATTTCGAAGCTTCCCCTTTCCTGACATAAATCATGAGGGAAGAGGCACCAATCGGATTTTCCGGAAGGAGGAACTGCTCCTGCCGCTGCTTGTTACTGTAATAGCCACCGGCTGCTACCTTGGCTTCTCCGGATTCCATCATTACATCCACGGTCTCATCCGGAACTGCATCAATATCCAGCGTGTAGTCTTTCAATTTCTTGTTGACTTCCAGCAGAATTTCGTATTCATATCCATGAAGCTTTCCATCTTCATCTTTCCAGTTAAGTGGTGGCTCATTACTGGAAATCAGTGTTTTCACCGGTGTTTTTCCATTGGCTGATTTTGCCGATTCCGCCTGCTGGCTGTTCCCGCATCCCGCAAATACGCCTGCCGTCAATACCACTGCTGCTCCAAGAATTGCTGCCTTTTTCCAAACTGATAACTTCATAAGAATCACCTTTTCATCGAATATAAAAAATCCCGAAAGAATAAAATTCTTTCGGGACGATAGATATCGTGGTTCCACCCAACTTCACCAAGCAGTCACCTGCTGCAGTCTCAAGAAGTACTTCTAAGGGAAATTTTCCCTGTACCCCTGCGCTGTAACGGGCGTCTCCCGGTATGGCTTACTGTCAGTTCAGCCATCGGCTCTGAAATGCACTTCCCCATTCTATCCGTATCCGCTTCCACCCGCCGGACTCGCTTTGCCGTTTTCGAAAAGGTACTCTCTTTCTTCCCTGCCTGTGTAGATGAATTTTTGTAAATATGTCCCCCGGCCGGTTTCCCGGCCGGGAACATGGGGATGCAGGCTTTCGTCCTGCTCCATAGTTAAGCTGCTCAAGGTCCTTTGGTTCCAGCGGCTCAGGGCTTTGTCCCCTGCCTGCCTTGACGGTGTCCCCATGGGATCCCTGTCAGCGAAATGACTTATTTTTTGTAGAACTGGCGGTACGCTGGAGCCGAAATTCCGAGGAACAGAAGGCAGCCGGCCAGGCCCCATTTCAGTTCATTCAGTTCCTTTGCAATCAGCTTGCCCATGTTTCTCATCCTTTCTTCTGTAAATCAAAAAGCTCCCGTCCCATAAGGGACGAGAGCCATAGCTTCGTGTTTCCACCCAATTTCATATACCCGTCACCGGATATACCTTAAGAGGTTCTATCAAACCCTGGCCCTGTATCGGGAGCTCCCGGGAAGACCTACTGCTGTTTCAACCTTCCAAACTCAGAAATGCACTTCAGCTCCCTATCCGTGTCCGCTTGCACTCTCCGGACTCGCTTTGCCGTCTTCAGGACGCTTACTCTTTTCTTCATCGCTTTGTTGTAAGTAACTTTAGCACTGTTATTTATGACTGTCAAGGGGGAAATTTGCAGATTTTTTCTCAATCCGCCCAATTGCGGTTTGACGAGCTACTTTGTTCGGAGCGGATGGGTAGAGTCTTTCGCATGGAGCTTCTAGCTACTAGCGGCTAGCTGCCAGGAAGGCTGATTCGCCTGCGGCGCTTTCCATCCGATGTTTCCACCTGCCATTCGTGCCGTAGGCTATCGAGCCATCCTAGCAGCCAGGAGCTAACAGCTATAGTAAACGACATTAATTACTTTACTTTAAATCGATGTATCTATGTGCTATACTTCAATTGGAGGTACAGTACATATGAACAATCGAAA
>OHAE01001658.1_pt1 | contig 15717 bp, 8 predicted proteins | sample 1577061 | NCBI WGS metagenome assembly OHAE01 (sample SAMEA3541535, study PRJEB24748) | human gut metagenome | biome: human gut; feature: human-associated habitat; material: faeces | place: China | collected 2012
GGCAAAGGAATCACCTTCCGTGTACACAATCTCCTTAAAGTCCACCTTGTCGTAGAGTGCGTACGGATGATGCTTGCGCACGTCGTTAGCCCATCCGGAAGCACGTCCGGTACCTCCTGTGCATCCCAGTGAGATGGCGTCTTCTTTTGACAAGACTCCTACACCTTTTAGACGGGTATCGGCAATGACGTTTGAAGTAAAGATGTCATGATAATCCTGAATTACACTACGCAAGTGTTTGATAAAGTCTTTCACTTTCTGCTGGAAGGTAGGATGAATGTCAGCTTGTACGCCTCCAATCATGTTGTAGTTCTGAATCAGACGGCCTCCGGTAGTTTCTTCAAAAATATCCAGAATCATCTCACGTTCACGGAAACCATAGAAGAAAGGAGTCAGTCCACCCATATCCATGACCAGACAGGAGTAGAACAGCAAGTGTGAATCGATACGCTGCAACTCGTCCATGATGGTACGGATGTATTGAGCACGTTCCGGTACTTCTATTCCGGCAGCTTTTTCAATACACATACACAACGCATGGCGATTCTGGTGTGCACTCAGGTAGTCCAGACGGTCGGTCAAGGCTAATGTCTGCGGGTAGGTGAGGCTCTCGTTCATTTTTTCAATGCCTCGGTGGATATATCCCAGTATCGGGTCAATCTTACGGATGTTTTCTCCGTCGAGAGAGGTACGCATACGCAATACACCATGTGTAGAAGGGTGCTGCGGACCGATGTTTACCACAAAATCATCTTCTCCAAACACCACGTTTTTACGACCCTCAAGAGTGCCGTCGGGGCGGAGGAAGTATTCATCTGTCATATCGGCATTTTCCTCGTTGTCCAGTCGAAGTGGGTTGGAGTTCATGTCATAATCCTTTCGCATAGGATAGCCAATCCAGTCTTCACGCAAGAAGATACGGCGCATATCCGGATGATTCAGGAAGCAGATACCGAAGAAGTCGTACACTTCACGTTCTTTAATCAGGGCCGTTTTCCACAAGTCGCTTACTGTGGGGAGCAATGCCTTTTCACGGTCTGTTGTTACCGCTTTGAGTGTGATTCTTGCCCCCGTGCGGGTAGATTCCAGTAAGTAAAGCGCACCTAAGCCTTCTTCACCCCAGTCCATTCCCACGATGTCGCGCAAGAAATCCATGGGATTTTCTTTGTCATTCAGTAATGTCTCAGCTATCTGGTGTAATTTTTCTGCCGGGACTTTTACGACAGTCTCTCCTGTCTGACTGATTTCGGCTTCAGGAATAATGCTTGTTATTTTTTCAATTTCCATTTGCATTTTCTTTTTCGTATGGTTTATTCCTCTTTTTCTTTACGGTTTACTTCTCCTAAGAAGCGCTCCACTTTGATTTTACGTTGAAGCTGCATCATGCCATAGAAGAAAGCTTCCGGTCGGGGAGGACATCCCGGAATGTACACGTCTACCGGAATAATCTTGTCAATACCGTTTACTACGTGGTAAGATTTGATGAAAGGACCTCCGGAGATAGTACATCCACCTACTGCCACTACGTATTTAGGTTCTGCCATCTGGTCATACAGACGTTTCAATACCGGAGCCATTTTGTGTGTGATGGTTCCCAACACCATGATCATGTCGGCCTGACGAGGGGAGTTTCGGGTTACCTCAAACCCAAAGCGGGCCATATCATAACGGGCTGCGCCAAGCGCCATAAATTCGATGGCACAACAGCTGGTTCCGAAAGTCAGACTCCAGAGCGAATTGCTTCGTCCCCAGTTAATCAGTTCGTCCACTGTTCCCAGTACGATTCCGGCTCCGTCCATGTTCAGACGACGTACCATTTCTTCCAGATAATCATTGTTCTTGAAGTCATCATACTCCATAGAACGAATAGAGGTAGCTTTTTTTACTTCCATTCAAGAGCTCCTTTCCGCCAGGCGTATGCCAGGCCCAAAATTAAAACTACCAGGAAGAAACCTACACTGACCAGTGCATATACTCCTACCTGGTCTGCCACTACAGCCCAAGGAAAGAGAAATACCGTTTCAATGTCGAACATCAGGAACAAGATAGCAAACAGGTAGTAACCTGCTTTGAATTGCACCCATGATTGTCCACGCGTAGGAATACCACATTCGTACGGTTCTCCCTTCTGCGGATTGAATGACCGTGGAGCAAGTAATTTTGCGATGGTCATTGCTGCCACAACAAGGACGATAGCAGTCAGAATAACGACAATAATAAATGTAAAAAACATATATCTAAGAATTTTTGATGATACATATAGATAGCAAATTGCTTCCGTTACACCGCAAGCCTCTGTCTGCAATGTATCGGAACAATCTATTTTAAACTGTTCTTAGATAGTATTAAATAAGGATTTTTTTGAGGGTATATAGATAATAGAATTTATCTAATTGTGTATAAGGATGTGTGGAATATACAGAACAGACCAGCCCTAAATGTGTGGGTGGTCTGGAAATAAAGTCTTGTCCAAACGAGAATACCGGCAGGAAAAACTTACCGTCCAGGTTTTTCTGGGTTTGTATGAATAAAATTTTCTGCGGAATATCTGCTTGTCTGTTGGCTATCAGAAAGTCAAGCGTTTTCGAAGGAATATTGTCCGGATGCTGGTAGATGAAATCAGCCGATTGGGTTTCCTCTGCTGTATTGTTCTCATTGAGCACGGTGGAATAAAGCGTAAAGAAGTTTGCTCCTACGAGTACACTCATAAGAGTAATTAGGGATATACAAGCAAAAATCTTCCACTTATTCATGCTAATACCTTCAAAAACGTTGCAAATGTAGCCATTTATTTTGATTCATGAATCTGTATTTTCATTAATTTTTCTTGTCAGGCAGTTTGCTCTGTTTTTAGAAAGGATAACCAATGGCAAAATGAATACCCATTCCGTCCTTGAATTTAGGGATATTATAGTATCCACTTTTTTCGGTGTCGTATGGCACATGAAGGGCAAAACCGAAGTCCAGTCTCAGAATCAGGAAGGAAAGGTCATAACGAATTCCTACTCCAGTTCCCAATGCAATGCTGTCAAAGAAATGTCGGAGACTGAATTCTGCACCGGGGCGAGCTTCATCCTTGCGCATAAGCCATACGTTTCCAGCATCTAAAAAGGTAGCTCCGTTTAAGTTTCCGCCCAAAAAATTGGATAAGATGCGGAAACGGTATTCCAGGTTGGCTTCCAGTTTAATGTCTCCAGTTTCATCCACGTAGGAATAACCGGAATTGTTGGCCGGATGGAATCTTCCCGGACCGATGGAGCGTACGGTAAAGGCACGAATACTGTTGGCACCTCCCACATAGAACTGTTCGCTATAAGGTGCGATTGTCTTGTTTCCGTATGCCCATATCACTCCTCCCATCAGTCGGGTAGCTAACTGCTGCTTTTCACTGATGTGGTAGGTATATCTTACTTCTGAAGAATATTTCAGGAACTGCGCAAACGGATTTCCCAACAGTTCCTTTTCCTTTTTGCTGAATTTCTGTCCAAAAGCCGCATAAATGACGGATGTCACATTTCCGGCAGAGGTGAGCGAGTTTTCCCACCACACGCGGTTCTTTTTCTTCCGGTAGCTATTGTCGTAGGTAACCGTGTAGGTCAGCGACGGAATGAACTGGTCGTCCAAACTATGGAACAGCATCGGGTTGGCGTTGGCAATGGAGTCAAAACGTGCGGTACGGTGCTGCAAGGTATTGAACGCCAGGTGAATTGGAGTTACGGTATGCTTGATGCTGCGTTTCGGTTGAAAACTATAGGATACGGTACCTCCGAATGACAACATCTTGAAGTAACGGGCACGGTTCACCTGTTCTGCGTAAATCTTAAAATTGGTTTCAGACGGGAAACGGAAGGGGTCTACCCGGTTTTTAATCCAGGGTAAGACCAATCGTGGAAAATTCAGAGAGAGGGCAGCCCCCAGCTCGTAAGAATTCATCACAGAACTTTCCCCGTCTACAGTAGAACTGGTCTGCCATTCGTATGAACCTTTCAACTCTAAGTTCAATGAAGCACCCATTCTTTTGAAATTCTTCTTTGAAAGATTGAATTTGGCTCCCGGTCCTGTTTGCTTGGTACTCTTGGTGGTAACATTAAGTTCCAGTTCGCTGTCGTAAGGCAGGTCGAACATGGCGTTGACCGTAATGTCCAGGGTATCTCTTCCCGGACGAGGAGTATAGTTAAAGTCATTGTATTTGAACACGCCTAATCTGGATAATGCCTGCTGGGTATAGTTCTGGCGTTGCTGGGAATACATTTCTCCACTTTTATAAAGAAAGCGTCGGCGGAGTACCCCATATCGTATGCCCGGCTTTTTCCCTGCATAATTAATGGTGAAGTTATGAAAATTCAATGAATCATTGGGTTGTTCTCCATTATGTCCTACCAGATTGATGCTTGTCTTTCCAATGTAGTAAGTGCGTAATCCCTCTTCCGGAATATTATGTTTCTGTACAACTCTTAAGTTGACATAACCAGGACGAATCAATGTGTCGGCCATGAACGTAATAAAGTCAGGGCGATAGAAATAATATCCGTTGTTACGAAATAGTTCTACCAGGCGATTCCTCTCTTCGTCCAGTTTATTGACAGTGAACGCATCTTCTTTTATTAGCAGGCGTTTACTATATGTCGCATGAATCAGACTGTCTTCCTTGGGTGAAAATCCTACATAAGTAACAGAGTCTAATTTGTAACGTTGTCCGGTGTATATGGTATAATTTAATTTGGCTTTCTTCGGATTCTTGGCAGTATCTACCTGCACTGTCACATTACCCTGGAAAAAACCATTCTCACGTAAAACATTACTTGCTACCTTTGTACGGGTATCAGGGTTGACGGTAGATACATAAATCGGGTCAGCGGCCAGTTTCTTGAAAATCCATTTGCCAATGCCTTTTTCGTATCGTTCAAACCGGTTATACACCCATAATCCCAATGGGAAAGGGATACGGAGGTTGGGGCTGCCGAAAAATGAATTGTTCGGTGCCACGTTCAATGCGCCTTGTACTTCTTCCAAAGTAGCTTCTCCATTATCGGCTTCATTGTATCCCACAATTTTAGGAGTCGGTGTACCGATATAGAGCAACTCATCTTCCGGAAGATGCTTGGTTGTGGAACATCCGGTTATGATAAATAACAGAAGTCCTGCCAGTAACAGTTTATTTATTCTTCTCTTCCTCATTTTCATCTTCTTCTTTTTTTTCGACTTCAGGCTGCGGTCTTTTCTTCTTTCTGAAAATAAACAATTCGCCCACTTTACTAACTTTCTTGCGCAGTACAATACCAGCTCCGGTTTCTATTACTTCTCCATCAAGCACACTTTCGTAGTTCTTGTCATGGAAAAGCTTGACGTAGCGAGTACCACTGTTGTCCAGACGATATTCTAATGAGATATTATCAATAAACGACTCGTCCTGCTGCACATTGTTACCGGTGGATACTTTTCCACCAATTACCACTCGGATACGGTTGTTCCAGAATCTCTTGGCAAACTGGAAGTTATAATCCGTAGATGTCTGTCCGGTTTCTTCTCCGTTATTGGTCTCTATACCGAAATTCACATCAATGGTCTTGAGGGCACTTCCAGCCACTTTGGAAATCTGGTCTTGCAGGAAAGAGTTCATGACACTGCTTCCACCACCTCCCAGTGTACTACCTTCCGTCAGGTACATACCTGTTACCAGCATGGTTACCGCTACCTTGTTCTTTTCTTCAGCCGACATGGATGCCAACTCGTTTTGCATGGTACCGTCATCCGGGGCGTCAATGATAAAGGTAAATCCTAAATTCTCCAGTGTATTGGTGATGTTGACACCCACATCGAAGTTGACCATGCGCGAAGCCTGCCCTTCTTGTGCCACTGAAGAACGTATTCTTTCCGTCGCTTTTATACTCATGAGAGGGTTCATCGCATTTCCATTCCATTGTATGTAACTTCCGCTTTGAATATGGAAGGTCTTTAACTGGATAATCGGGAGCTGGTATTTCATTTCACCACTTAGCAGAGAATACCTTCCATTCAGGATGATGTTGCCTTCCGGGGTATATTGGAAGGACAAGTCACCACCTCCTTCAAAGTACATGTAGTTGCTTCCCTTTTCATCCATATTGACACGACACTGTACCCCCTCGTCTATGTGTAAGGTCATCAGCATGTCAATACCTCCCAGTGAGAGGGCTGGAAGAACCCTTCTTTGTGCAGAAGTCGTATCGCTGAAGTTGGTGAAAGTTACCGTTTCTCCCAGACGGTCTTCTACAGTCAGCGGAGAATCCTGCAGGATATAGGTAAAGTTACTGTTACCCAGAATATTCATGTTACCGCGTATATTCATGTTATCCGGTGTACCTTTAAGGGTAGAGTGGAAATCCACGTACAACTTTCCATATACAAGCGATTGTTTGGTCTGCTTGGCATTCAGCAATTCAAAATTGTTGGCATCCATCTTCAGGTTCATTTTCATCTGACTGAAATCGGCCATGTCTACGTCTCCGTTAATGGTGAACGGAGTTTTTCCTTTGGTGAAGATCTTGAAACGGTTAAATGTAAGCTTGCTGTCCTTAATTTCTACCGGTTTGTCATCAAATCGGAGATTCAGAGAAGCTTGCGGCACATATAGATTTACGCTATCGAGGTTGATTTTTCCGTTCATGAGCGGTTGGGAAGCATTGCCGGACATTTGCATGGTACCGTCAATATCTCCACTCAGCATAGCCATCTTACCTGGGATAAAAGAGTTGGCTATTTCCAGCGGGAAGTGATGTAATGTCATACGTGCATCTATCCGGTCCTCTTTTTGTTCCTTTTCTTCAGCCGGGAAGTATGAACCTTCTATACTGATTATTTCCTTGTCATTCTGCGTGATGAGGCTGTTGATATGCTGTTCACCGCTTTGCTTAGGGAGGTAAACTGCACTCAAGGTCCAGTCGCCCATGGCTATCCCGTTATAGCTGAGCTTGTTGATGCTGTTTTCAAGAGAAATCTGATCCATGCCGTCTTCTGTCTGCACATAATGTGCTTCAGAGTTAATCACACCCTCGATGTCTGGCATGTATGGAATCACTCGTTTGAATTCTCCAATGTTAATCTGAGTCAGGGATAGAGTCAAATCCTGCCGTGCCGTAGAATCTGGAGTAGAATAGAAACTCAGTCCGGTACGCAATTCATCGTAAATGGACAAATTGGCCATGATTCGTCCGTCATCTCTCAGATAGATATAATTATCCGGGTTCACCGTAAACTTACGGTATACTAAGATAGGGTCAAATGGGGTGATGTGGAGACTGATTCCGCCTTTTTGCAGGCCAGCCACCATACCTATATTTACTCCACATTCTTTTTTACCGTTCAGATATTCAATGGTTGCATTTGCTTTGTCAGCTCCAATATCTCCATTTAGCATAATATCGAATGCCTCCTGGAACGGTTTGTCATTGGCAATCACTCCGCTGCTGAATAAAATTTTCTCCGGTTGCTGGGTCGCATTGAAATAGATGGTGTCGAGGGCTAAACTATCTGTCTTTAATCCGTAAAGGTTTATTGACGCATTCAAGCCTTCTATAGGGGAGGTGCGTATATTCACATTCATGCGGTCGAAATTTATCTTTTTGATGGCCAGTGTATTGGAGATAGGGTTGTCCTTCCCTGCAAAGATTCTGAACTGGGTTTCTGGCCACAACTCACGAAGAGCTGCCTGATCAATTGATTTTTGCTTCCATTGTGTGCTTAGTGCATCCGTCAGTTTGGTTATCTGATTGCCTAACTCATCAATGCCTCCTCGGCTTCTGAATAAAAACGTCAGGTCACCCGCATTCGCGTAGCTCCTGATAGAATCGCGTGCAGTACTGAATCCGAAATGTATATCTTTCGTCTTAAATGTCTTTTTTTCAGTGATTAAATTTATGTCTTTTACAGACAAACGGACCCCATGACTCTTTTTCATGTCTGTTTTCAGGTGAATGTCGATATTTTCGGTAGTCTTTAACGGAGAGTTGAGCAATTTCATTCCGTATAAGTCCAGGCTCTTCACTTGAATCAACATATCCGCAGCAATTGCAGAAGGGCGTAGAGATGCATCTAACTGAGATGAAATGTTCATCAAGTTATCATTCACATCCAAGTTGAGATTCGCTTTTGACTCTTTCAGGGCTGCATTAAGCTGTACGCCAGAGAAGATACGGGTTCCCCATTGAAGGTGATTGAGTCCGGCATTGGCTGTTAATGTAGTTCGTTTAGAGAAAATGTCTGTTCCTGCTCCTTCAAGTTGCATACCAGCAGAGAGATAAAACAACGAATCAGCTGGCAGGAAATCATGCAGGTTTAGCTCGCTGATTTGTAAATCTGCCTTATAAGCCTCTTTAAGGAGGTTGTATTCCGCATTTAGCTGTACTTTTCCTTCCTTCTGGCTTAATGTAGTTTCGGTAAACAAGTCGTTACCTTTCATACCGGCCTTCCCATGTATATTCATTCCTGACGGAATAACTACTCCGCCGGTCAGACTACTCAGGAAATCCATTTTGTAGAAATCTGAATTCAGGTTGATGACTCCCTCTCTGGAAAGACTGTCGAGCACATTCTTTACTGTTCCATCCATTTCCATCCGGAAACAGTCGGGAATCTTAACCTGACAAGTGGTTAGTTTCAAATCACTCAAACTTCCATCTATCCCAATACGTATTTGTAATGGAGCCGCAGGGAAGGATTGAATAAATTCTTGTGGCATGTCTGGAATCAATTTGCACAAATCAGCTTTACCGATTTCAGCCATGAACTGCCCGTTCAATACGCCGTCCTGATTCTGTTCTGTGACCGACCAGTCTATCGTAGCTTTGAGAGCCAGAAAAGAATTTGCAGTTTTGATTTGTAAAGAAGGCACACGTATGGCTTTCTCGTCTGCCTGTAATTGCCCCTCGGTCGATTTGATTTCCAGCCCCGAACGCTCTTTCAGTTCGAACTGATGCAGTAATGCCCGGATGTTATTCCCCTGATAGTATAGAGAATCCATCTGTAAATTGATGTCGGTCACTGCAATATGTGACGGATCCAATCCCTTCTCTATAGGAGGTGTATTCCCAGAGTTATAGTATAATCCACTTTGTAAAAGCTTAAATTCTTTAGCGGAATAAGCCGCTTTATGCAAGTCAACCAGTCCGTCTCTTAAAGAAGCATTCCCGACTTTAAGCCCTAAATTCATGGAGTCAAGCGGCATATCCATCTGAAAGTCCACATTGGCCAAATCAATCTTTTCTAATTTAAACTTCCAGAATGTAGGTGCACTTTGGGTGGTGTCTTGTGCGGTTGTATCTGCCAGACATAGTTTCAGATTGGCATCTTTCAGTGTGAGCTCGTTGAGTACAGCTGTTTCCGGCGTCAAGTCAACTCCATGCGATTTCAAGAAAAGTTCTCCCAGGTTTCCCTGCAAGGACATTCCCTCAATCAGGTCGACCGTATTGACCGAAGCGTTTTTCAGTTCCACTCCATCAATCTCTATCTGCTTCTTTACCAGAGGAAGTAGTTGAATCTTTACGGTTAGTTTTTCCACATTCAGGAGCGTATCCTGAGGGTTGGTAACCGTGGTTTCATGGACGACTAAATTTAGTGGAAAAGAAAGCGAAATTCGTTGTATATGAATGTTCATTCCCGTAGCTTGCGAAGCGTATGATGTCGCCTTATCCACAATAAAATTCTGGATAGCAGGTATATAAATTAATATACACAAGATTATAAAAAGGATAAATGGACTTGCTAATGCAATTCCTCCCCATTTTATATATTTTTTCATATACAGTTTGATCATTAGTTATGCGAATATATAAAAAAGAACCCAAAGGTGATACATTTTGTTTATGACAATGAGTTGAAATCACATTATTTGTTTACCTTTGCGTAGTTACTAATTTTAATACAATTCTATGAAACCAACTTTATTTGTACTGGCTGCCGGTATGGGGAGTCGTTACGGTGGCTTAAAACAGCTTGATGGACTGGGTCCTAACGGTGAAACAATCATGGATTATTCAATTTTTGATGCTATCCGTGGTGGTTTCGGGAAATTGGTTTTCGTAATCCGTCGTGATTTTGAAAAAGATTTCCGTGAAAAGATTGTAAGTAAATATGAAAATCATATTCCTGTGGAAGTTGTGTTCCAGGATTTGAACGACCTGCCTGCTGGCTTTACTTGTCCGGAAGGCCGTGTTAAACCTTGGGGAACAAACCATGCAGTGTTGATGGGTAAGAATGTAATTAAAGAACCATTTGCCGTAATCAACGCTGACGACTTCTATGGACGTGACAGTTTTGCCGTATTGGGCAAATACTTGTCAGAATTGCCAGAAGGTGCAAAGAATGACTATAGCATGGTAGGTTTCCGTGTAGGAAACACTTTGTCAGAAAGTGGAACTGTTGCTCGTGGTGTATGTGCAACTGATGAAAATGCCCATCTGACAACAGTCGTTGAACGTACAGAAATTATGCGTGTAGACGGTGTGGTTTCTTACAAGGATGAAGAAGGTAAATGGGTTGGTATCGAAGATAATACTCCGGTTTCAATGAACATGTGGGGATTCACTCCTGACTACTTCGAACATTCAGAAAAATATTTCGTAGAATTCCTGAAAGAAAATATCAGCAACTTGAAGTGTGAATACTTCATTCCGTTGATGGTGAATAAGCTGATCAATGAAGGAACTGCTACTGTAAAAGTACTGGATACTACTTCTAAGTGGTTTGGTGTGACATACGCTGCTGACCGTCAGAGTGTAGTTGACAAGATTCAGGCTTTGGTAGATGCCGGTGAGTATCCTGCTAAATTGTTCTGATTAGAAAACAGATTATAATATTTAATAAGTAAGACCGGGATTGCAGAAATGTGATTCCGGTTTTTTCATGATATAAACTTGATTCGTCGATATTAATCTTTAGGATTAGGTGGAATAGGTTAATTTTAAATAGGGGTGATTATAAAAAAGAGAACTGCCTAAGATTACATTATTGTATTCTTAGACAGTTCTTTTAATGTAATTACTATAGTAGAACTATTTTGAGTAAAAGAATTTTTAGATTTGAATAAATCAATAGGATGGATTCTGTTTTATTTGAGGGTTTGCATCTATTTCAGCCTGAGGAATAGGCATAATAGTTCTATAATCATTCCAGTTTACGGTTATCAAATCTTCTCCATTTAAGAAATGTGTTCCTCCTTTTCTTTCAACAGTATCTCCAACACGTAAAATGTCATATAGTCTATGACCTTCCATCACTAGTTCTTTTCTGCGTTCTTTCTTGATTAAGTCAATAGTTGCTGTAATTTTAGTGTTGTTAGGGTTCGCACGATGTCGTATTTGATATAGGTATTCATCGGCTAATTTTTGGTCGGGAGTATTTTTTCTTAATGCAGCTTCTGCTCCAATCAAATAAATGTCAGACAAGCGGATAACCCGGATGTTGTTGACAATTACGTTACCATCAAGCCCCGGATATTTATTTATAACCCGTTTTTTACCTTCTTTATCATTAATTAGTAGTCCCAATCGTACGTCTGAAGGATCTTCATTTAATAAGTTTAAAAAATCTGTAGTAGCTACCATTGCTCCATATGAACTTGGTGCAACAACGGCTCCAATAAGTTCTCTAGATCCACTATACATTGTAGAGGATAAGTCTAAATCAAAGATTGACTCGCTATTTTCACGTTTTCCCCACATTTCAATATATTCAGAATTAGGAACTAAAGTGTATCCACCATGTTCAACGACATCTTTGGCATAATTATAAGCCTCATCATAATTTCCTTTGTATAGATTAACACGGGCTATTAGGGCTTTTACTCCCCAACGATTGATATGACCGTATGTCTTATTTTCACTTATCAGATTTAAAGCATTTGTTAAATCTGTTAGAACCGCTTCATATCCTTGCGCAACGGTAAGGCGTTCTGGTAAAGCTGTAGCATCAAGTACTGATGTAACAACAGGAACTCCTAAAGATGCTCCATTATCTTTTTGATAAGGTGTTCCATAGGTAATCAGAAGGTTGAAATGTGCTAAGGCTCTAATAGCTAATGCTTCGCCTTGTGAATTTTTTGTGACATCAGTCATTGGGATATTACCTTCTTCAATGGCTTCTAAAAGAACATTTGCACGGTTTATCAATACATAGGGAACATACCAAAGTGATTCTTTGGCATTATTTTGCCTATCGGTAAAACGATAGAAATTCTCGGTGCGATCTCCAACCATGCGGGTTTGTATATCATCACCTCCAACCTCTGGGCGAGTGATAAAATCAGTTCCATAATAATTATAAGATACGTTACTTGTGGGATCTGTTACACTGATAAGTCCTTGATAAAGGCCATTTACTGCAGTTTTTGTATCTTCCTCAGTCGTAATTGCTCCTTCGCTAACTAACGAATCGCTAGGCAGTGTTGTCAAATAATCATCACACGAAGACAACAATGTAGCTCCTGTTAGCATAGCTGCAAATATAGTATTTATAGTTGTTTTCATTGTTTCTTTTGTTAAATTCCTAATTCAATACCAAATGTAACGGTCTTTAGATTGGGAAGTCCCATTGTTGGGATTCCATTTACTGGCATTTCTGGGTCAGCATATTTATATGAGGTCCAAGTTAGCAAATTGCTACCTGAGATAAAGACGCGTACATTGTTTAGTTGTGCTTTATTAATCCATTTTTGTGGAAGTGAATAAGAAAGACTTAAAGATTTCAAGCGTAAATAATTCAAATCTTTCATAAAACGTGAGCTTCCATAATTTCCCCATTTATAATTATTGATTCGACGAGGAACATCTGTTACGTCACCCGGCTTTTGCCATCTATTTAACTGCTCTGTTGACATGTTAAACCATACCTGGTAACCATCGGTATCGGTATAGCTGGTTCTCCATGTGTCAAAGACCTTTCCACCTAATGAGAAGTTGAAAAGCATGCTCAACTCTAACCCTTTCCATGAAACTGAGTTTCTCCATCCACCAGTTAGCTTAGGATCCGGTTTACCAATAATTACACGTTGCGCTTGAGTTGGGTCTTTTGTCAACTCTCTGTTTATGCTACCATCTTCGTTGACTGTATTTAATACCCATTGTTCCTCACCGGTTTGTGGGTCTACACCAGCCCATTCACGGCTCCACCATGAATAGTATGATTCTCCTTCACGAATAATACTGGTACCATCAATGATATCTTTTCCTCCATAAAGCTTGGTTACTTTATTGCTATTGTGTGATAATGCTAAACCTGTATTCCATCTTACTTGTGAATGCTTGAATACGTCCACGTTGATGTCTACTTCTACACCTTGATTTTTCATTTCACCAACATTCTTCAACATTGTTTGGAAACCCACAGCCATTGATGTAGGAACATCTTGTAACAAATCGCTTGTACGACGTGTATAATAATCGAATGTAATGTTTAAGCGGTCAAAAAGACGGGCGTCGAATCCAATGTTGAGATTCTTATTCTTTTCCCATGACAGGTCAGGATTGGGAACGGAAGTAGGAGCAGAGCCTGGTTTGTCTTGATAGTTATATCCATATCCATATAGACTTAAATGACTATAATATGAATTGGGAAGAGTACCATTAATACCATAAGATGCTCTTATTTTCAAATCGTTTAGCCATGTTAAATCATGCAAGAACTCTTCCTGTGTCATTCTCCATGCTGCAGAAACTGACCAGAAATTAGCCCAACGGTTGTTGGCTCCTAAGCGTGAACTCCCATCACGACGGAAATTTCCTGATATATAGTATTTGTTGTCATAATCATAATTTACGCGAGACAAAAGTGACAGCAAATGGTCTTGCTCATAATAAGCAGCTCCTTCCATTGGAGTTGCGGCATTGACAGATTCTGGTAGTTTATTGTGTGGATATCCACCTTGTGTGGCTAATACATACTCAATACGACGGTCATCCACATCCCATCCAACTAATACATCCAAATTGTGCTTCTGATTAAAAGTCTTTATATAGTTTAATGTGGTAGAAGAGTAAATATTGTTTTGGTTCAAAATATAATTGGCACCTATACCTCCCATTTGGCTACCATTATTTGAATCTAAAGGCCAATAAGTCAGTGATCTATTAGATACATAGTCATAACTTACATTTTCTTTAAGGGTTAATCCGTCAAGAATCTCATAAGAAGCCCATAAATTATTTAAACTTCTAAATACATTTGATTCATTTTTATCCTTTTGCAAATCTTCTATTGGGTGTGAACTTGGGAAATAAGCCTGAATAATTGGGTTTGACATATCATAGTTCCCTTCTTCATCATAAATTCGTATGTTAGGGGTAATCACATAGTTAAGCAAGAAGAAAGGATTGGCATAAGCTGTTCCTTCACTAACAACAGAAGACTTCTGTTTTGCTAGTGAAATATTTGCTCCCATTTGCCATTTATTATCTGCAGAACGGTGAGTTGCATTAATACGTCCGATAAATCCATCCATTTTAGAGTTGTTGGCTTTACCTTGGTCTTTTTTGTATGCTAAAGAAGCAAAGAATGAATTTCGTTCATCACCTCCTTGAGCAGAGAATTCGTAGTTTTGTGAGGAACCATGTTTGCGAAATAAAGCAGATTCCCAGTTTTCATTATAGTCAGGTGCATAAGTATCGGCTGCAGCCTGAGCGTAAGCCTTTGCCTGTTCTTCTGTGGCTGGAGTATAATTGCCGTCTGCATCAGGGATACCATAGAGTACAGCTTCGTTATAAGCTCCTTCATAGGTTAATTCTCGGCGTTGAGTACCATTTACATTTTCACGATTTTTCATAGCCCAATCAGAGAAACCCCAGTTTGCTTTAAAGTTAATACGAGTCTTTCCTGCTTTTCCTTTTTTTGTCGTAATTAGGATTACACCATTGGCTGCTCTCGATCCATACAACGAGGCTGCTGCTGCATCTTTTAACACTGTAATATTTTCAATGTCACTGGGGTTAATAGAGGACATGATGTTAAATGATTTGCTGTCTCCTGAAACAGCTGAAATAGCTACGTCTCCGGAAACAACAGGAACACCATCTACTACATATAAAGGTTCATTAGTTGCATTCATTGAACCTGTACCTCTTACGCGAATTTCTAATGCAGCGCCAGGTTGTCCACTGTTACTGTTTATTGTCAAGCCAGGAGTTGTACCAGCAAGAGCCTGCTCAAAAGATGTGACAGGAATATCCTTTAAAGCTTTCGCGCCATCTACAGAAGCGGCAGCTCCTGTAAATGATGACTTTTTAGCCGTACCATATGCAACAACCATTACTTCATCAAGTTGTTCGGCATCAGATTTCAACACCACTTTTACGATAGGCTTAATCTTCACTTCCTGCGACTGCATTCCGATGAAAGAAATAACCAAAGTTCCGGCGGAACTACAAATTTAAGTAACCAGCTGGTAATGAAGCAAATAAAAATCCTATCGTCTATTCAGAGTATGATGCATAATGATTTGCAGATTAATCTCGAATACCAGTTTTCTACTAAGACTCTACTGATGAATTGGACTGAAAAAAACTGTAGTGTACTAAATAAGTTGACACAATTTATTTAGTAACATGCGTAAAAATCGAAAGTACTCAAAGTCAGAATGTCTGTCTTATCTGGAAGAATACATGTGTTCTTCCCAGAATCACAGTGAATTTGAACGAGAAAAAGGTCTGAAACGTACCACAATTAGCCGCTGGCTTCGTATCTTTGGGATTG
>OHAE01001661.1_pt1 | contig 15692 bp, 12 predicted proteins | sample 1577061 | NCBI WGS metagenome assembly OHAE01 (sample SAMEA3541535, study PRJEB24748) | human gut metagenome | biome: human gut; feature: human-associated habitat; material: faeces | place: China | collected 2012
ATATTTATCCCATGCAGCAGAAAAATTTGTAATAAATATGTAATATATCTTCAGGAATATGTTATAATCAAAGTAACGTGCGAAAAAATGAGGTTCGGAAGGAGATATTTAATGAACAAGAAGTTAATAAGTATTGTGACAATTATGGCAATGCTTGTGGTTATGATTATACCTGCATGGGCAGGCGGTGGTGATAACACAGGCGACGACAATTTTGGCGCAGCTATTTATGTGAAGAAAGATGGCGTAGAAGGTGCATACACATTAGGAACAGCTAAGGAATTTAAGCTAGAGTTCTGGGCATCAGGCATTGTTGGAAAGCAGGTTGTAAGAACTGTTTCAGTAATAGGCGACAATCAGGTATCATCTATTGAATACAAAGATGGCGGAGAGTGGTACGACATTAGCGGATTTAATAAGGAAATGACTATTGCAGGTAATGATTTGGACAGAACTATTAGAGTCGTTTTTGATAAGGAAGGTAGATATACAATTTCTTATGGATTGGTGAATACAGAAGGTCAGGATGTTGTAAAGGATCAGTTAAATATTGAAATAGCAGACGGACAGATTAAAATTGTTAAAGAAACTGAGACAACTACATCGGCAGTGGCAGAGACAACTACAACTGCAACAGCAGAGACAACAACACCAGTGGCAGTAGAAACAACTACACCTGCAGTAGCAGAGACAACAACACCAGTGGCAGCAGAAACAACTACAACTGCAACAGCAGAGACAACTACAGTTGCAACAGCAGAGACAACAACACCAGTGGCAGTAGAAACAACTACAACAACAGCAAAGACAACTACAGTTGCACCAACACCAACTACAACTGCAAAGTTAACAAAAACTCAGAAACCTACAGCACAGAAAGTTAGCGTTGGGAATACAAGGATAACAAAGATCGTAAAAACTAAGAAGAGTGCCAAGGTAATTTATAAAAAGATTGCAAAAGTATCAGGATATCAGCTTCAGTTGTCTAGATCTTCAAAATTCAAGAAGGCAGTAACAAAGACAACTAAGAAAATTAGCTATAAATTTAAAAAGTTAAAGGCAAATAAAAAATATTACGTAAGAGTTAGAGGTTATGTAAAGACTTCAAACGGTACAGCTTACGGAAAATGGAGAAAGAAGAAATTTAAAACAGCAAAATAATGTGACAGATAAAGAATGAAAGAAGGAAAAGATGAAATTTTTAAAGAGAACAATTGGAATAATAATCGTGATGGCGGCTATTATTTCAGGACTTCAATTAAAAAGTGAATTGGCTTATGGAGCAACACCTACGATTTCTAAAAGTACAGTAACATTAGAAAAGGGTAAAAGAAAAAAAATAAAAGTTAAAAATGTTTCAGCGAGAACGAAAGTTAAATGGAGAACATCTAATAAATTTGCAGTTACTGTTTCAAAAAAAGGTAGAATTAGAGCTGTAAATTATGGAGCTGCAACAATTACTGCAACTTGTAAATCAAGAACAATGACTTGTAAGGTTACAGTTCCTGATACTTCTAAGAATGTTGTCATAACGAAATATCCTACAACATTAACAGAAGGCCAGACAGGTATGGTTGTAGCAAAGTCAGTTAATAAAATTTCATATATGTCTTCAAATGACTCAATAGCAAAAGTCAATAAAGAAGGTACTGTTGAGGCGTTAAATCCGGGAAAAGCGGAAATAACAGCGAAATCCTCACAGGGATATAGCAAATGTACAATAAATGTTTTGTCAAGTGATGTAAATAACAGATTGTATGATTCTAACGGAATCAGTATTAAGAAAGTTAACGCTGACGGAACAAAGGTTAACGGTTTTGTAAGCCAGGCAAAAGGTCAGAATTTTACTGTTATGGTAGATGGAATAGACGAAAGTAATGTTAAGTCATGCAAGTGGAGCGTTGGGAATAGCGATGTTGTTTCAAAACTTTCAGCAGTAAGTGGAAGCAAGCTTAAAGCAACTTTGAAAGCAGTAAATGAAGGCAAAGTTAACATTACAGCAAAGGTTACATACACAAACAAAAATGTTGTTACATATACAAATACAATTTATGTTTCAAACCCTGAAACAGAAGTTCAGAAGTTAATTGTTTATGGAACAGCATTAGGCAATGAAAGACAGCAGTATATTTCTTTTAAAGGTTTAGGAGAACATAGTACTATTACTTGGACTAATTCAAACAAAAAATGTGCCACTTTAACAACTTATGAAAAGAAAGCGGCAGTTTTAGGCACAAAACCGGGAACGGGTACAATTACAGCAAATGTAGATGGAAAAGTATTCAACATAAAGTATACAGTTGTTAATCCAACAGTTAATAATTTAAAGGCAGTTATAAAAAAAGGTGAAAAAGTACAGTTTCCTATTTGGGGTGACACAGGTACAGTTCCTGAATTTACAAGCAGAAATGAAAGCGTTGCCACAGTTTCAAGCGATGGTGTCGTTAAAGGTGTAAATTCAGGAGTTACATATGTTGATGTGAAAATCGGAAATATTCACAAGTCTTATAGAATCGAAGTATATGCAAAAGGTATGTACAAGATTGTAAATAGGGCTATGTACATAGTTAATCATTGGAAATATAGTCAGCCAAAAAGAATGAGAAAAGGATACTATGATTGTTCAGCTTTGGTTTGGAAAGGCTATAAATCATACAAGCGCTACAACAGGAAACTTGGAAGTGGTTCTTATGCAAAGACAGCAGCAAGCCTGTTTGACTATTTAAAAGAAAAAAATCAAATAGTATATTATGGTTTTATTGACATAGATGATATGAAACCGGGTGATTTAATTTTTTACGGAGATTACAATGCGGCAGTAAAATACAGCACACCGGGAAGAACTTTAAATATATATCATGTATCTATGTATGCAGGTGCAGGCAAAGTGGTAGAAAAAGGTGGACAGACTATTAACTACAATAATATTTCACATATAGTTGGAATAGGAAGAGTGGTAGACTAATGGAATATAATATTGGAACAGTAGTAGCATTAAAAAAAGGGCATCCTTGTGGAACTAATGAATGGGAAATTATAAGAACGGGTGCAGATTTTAAGTTGAAATGTAAAGGCTGTGGTCGTATAGTAATGGTTCCAAGAAAAACTTTCGAAAAAAGTGTAAAGAAGATTTTGCAGTAAATAAAAAAACGAAAGCTTTGTTTAAAACCAAAAGATTTCGGAAAAAAATTCACAAAATGAAAAAAAGTCCTTGAACACAGGGACTTTTTTTGATATTATAGTAATTCGTGATATATATTAATTACGCATAACGAGTATTCGTTATGATCCTTGCTTTTTCAAACGAAAAGGCCAGAGACCAAAAGGAGGTAGAAGCATGAACAAATATGAATTAACAGTTGTTGTTAGTGCAAAACTTGATGATGAAGGAAGAACAGCTGAAGTAGAAAAGGTAAAAGCACTTATCGAAAAGTTCGGTGGTACAATTACAAAGATCGAAGAAGCTGGTAAGAAGAAATTAGCTTACGAAATCCAGAAGATGTCAGAAGCATTCTATTACTTCATCGATATTGACACTGAAAACACAGATTTTCCTAGCGAGTTAGAAAGCCAGCTTCGTATTATGGAAAATGTTATCAGATTTATGACTGTTGCAGTAGAAGCATAGTTTGATACATTAGAGAGGTATAATATGAATAAAGTTATTCTTATGGGTCGTTTGACTCGTGACCCTGAAGTTAGATATTCAACATCAGGAGATAATCAGTTGGCTATTGCGAGATACACATTAGCAGTAGATCGTAGATTTAAGAGAGATGGAGATCAGAGCGCTGACTTTATCAGATGTGTAGCATTTGGTAAAAGCGGTGAATTTGCTGAAAAATATTTCCATCAGGGAACTAAGATAGTTGCCGAAGGTCGTATTCAGACAGGCAGTTATCAGGACAAAGATGGTAAGACAGTTTACACAACAGAAGTAGTTGTTGAAAACCAGGAATTTGCAGAAAGCAAAGCTACAGCAGATAGCAATAATAACTATCAGCCACAGCAGCAGCCGGTTGCATCACAGCCAACAGCACCTGCAGGAGACGGTTTTATGAACATTCCTGACAGTGTAGATGATTCAGGTTTACCATTTAACTTTTAACAGATTCGAATAGAATCTCATTAACGAAAATAGGAGGTCAAGTTATGCCATATAATAAGAGTGAAAGACCAGATTCTCCAATGAGAAGAAGAGGCGGTCGTAGAAGAAAAAAAGTTTGTGCATTTTGTGCTAACGAAAACAAGGCAATCGATTATAAAGATGTAGCTACATTAAAGAGATACGTATCTGAAAGAGGAAAAATTCTTCCTAGAAGAATCACAGGAAACTGTGCCAGACATCAGAGAGCTCTTACAACAGCTATCAAGAGAGCTAGAAATATCGCATTAATGCCATACACAGTAGAATAATCGCGAAGCACACAAGCAACGTGTGCCCAGCACTACAAATAAAAAGAAGTGGAACCACTTATGCTTGCATAAGAGAGGTTCCACTTCTTTTTATTTGTAGCGGCTGTCGCATGTTGCGACAGCCGCGTGCTTATAGACATTCTATTTATCATTTTCCCCCATACCCAAAAAGTATACGATAGATGATAAAGAGAATGTCTATAAGAAGTGCGGGCATATTTCTGGATAATTACTGAAAAGTAAGTGCGGACAAAGATATTTTCCACTTCTAAGTGTTTCCATTCCTACATCTTAGTCAAGTCTTCCTGGTCCACTGTTTTCATTCCACTCCTTACCAGCAATGCGGCAACTTTGTCTGTATCCTCGTCCTTAACACGGAATACCATAAGAGCATCGTCTGTGCCTCTTGCAAGAAAAGCATACACATAATCTACACTGTAGCCGTTAGAAGCAATAACGTTCATTGCCTTAGCCATTGAGCCCGGCTCATCCGGAAGCTTAACGCCGATAACGTGTGTAAGGTTACAAATCCAATCATTGTCTCTTAACAGAGTAAGAGTATTAAAAGGATCGTCTACAATAATACGAATAATTCCGAAATCGCTTGAATCGGCAATCTGGAATGCACGCATATCTATTTTGTGTTCGGCAAGAAAATTGGTAAAGTTTGCAATATTACCCGGTTTGTTTTCAATGAACACTGAAATCTGATGAATATACATATAAAAACCTCCTAAATTTTACGTTTATCTATAACACGAACTGCTTTTCCTTCTGAACGTGTAATTGATTTTGGTTCAACTAATTTAACCTTAGCATAAATGCCAAGCATACTCTTAAGAGCGGTAACAATATCTTTCTCCTTAGACTCAATTGAGCTAACTTTATCAGAGAACATTTCAGGTGTCATTTCAACCAGAACTTCCATAGTATCGCTATTGTTTACACGGTCAACAATAAGCTGGTAGTTGGCAGGCATGCCCTGTTTAATAAGAACTTCTTCAACCTGAGAAGGATAAACATTAACACCTTTGACAATAAGCATATCATCTGAACGTCCCATTAATCTGTGAATACGTGCGTGAGTACGTCCGCATTTACACTTCTCTCTTGTAATATAAGTAATGTCTTTTGTACGGTATCTGATAAGTGGAAATGCTTCTTTAGCAAAACTTGTAAATACTAATTCACCAATCTGTCCGTCAGGAACAGGTTCAAATGTGTCAGGATCAACAATTTCCGGAATAAAATAGTCTTCGCAAATATGCATACCATTCTGTTCCTCGCATTCAAAAGCAACACCCGGACCTTCAATTTCAGTAAGTCCATAAATATCATAAGCCTTAATGCCAAGCCTGTTTTCAATATCAGCTCTCATATCTTCTGACCAAGCCTCTGCACCAAAAATACCGGCTTTTAATTTAATCTGGTCCTTAATTCCCCGTTCTTCAATAGATTCGGCCAAATAAGAAGCGTAACTAGGTGTACAACAAAGAATAGTTGAACCCAAATCAGTCATAAACTGAAGCTGTCTGTCAGTGTTACCTGATGACATAGGAAGTGTTAAAGAACCAACCTTCTGTGAACCACCGTTTAATCCGAAGCCACCTGTGAAAAGACCATATCCATAAGCTACGTGAACTACATCTTCATCTGTTCCACCGGCAGCCACAAGGGCTCTGGCACATCCATCTTCCCACATATCAATATCTTTCTTAGTATAAAAATCTACTACACGCTTACCTGTTGTACCTGAAGTTGAGTGAATACGTACACAATTCTTAAGAGGTACTGCTAATAAGCCGTATGGATAAGCATCTCTTAAATCGTCTTTCGTTAAAAAAGGTAACTTAGAAATATCTTTTAAAGATTTTATATCGTCAGGTGTTACACCTTTTTCCACCATTTTTTTTCTGTAAAAAGGTACATTCTCGTATACTCTTTTTACCACGTCTAAAAGTCCCTCTGTTTGAATCTGCTCAATCTTTTCACGAGAGGCAGTTTCAATTTCTTCCTGAAAATATTTTCCCATTGTTTCATTCCTTTCTGTCGCTCAAGTATAGTAATATAATTTTACAACATATAACGCTTTAAAGCAATAAAGTACAAAAAATAAAATTAACAAAAATAGACATAAATAAATAGTAAAAATACATAAAAAAAATCAACCAAAAAAATTTTTACAAGCAAAGATGTGCTTTTTATGGGGCAAAAAGCCTAAAAAATTGCACAAAAGGGGGGACAAAAACGCCCTTAATAAAAACGTTTTTCCTCCCATAAAATCTAGCAATTGCAAAAATTATATGATATAGTGATTTTTAGTATAGAAAATGAAAATAAAACGAATAAAAAATATATCCGAAGATAATGCTAGGAGGAGAAAAAATGTCAAATAACTTAAAGGGAAATCCTGTTGAAGGATTTGCCGAGAAAAGCCGTGAAGCGGCAGTAGAGGGAATAGTTTTACTTAAAAATGAGGGAAATGTACTTCCGTTAACAGAAGATGATAAAATTTCAGTTTTTGGAAGACCAATGATTGAATATTATAGAAGTGGAACCGGTTCAGGTGGAGCAGTTAATGTTGAATACGCAACAAATATTCTGGACGGATTTGAGAATAGCAACCTTAACTTTAATAAGAAAATAGTTGAAGACTATAAGGAATGGTTAAAAGACCATCCATTTGATAACGGTGGTGGTGGCTGGGCATGCGAGCCATGGTTCCAGAAGGATATGGAAATCACAGCAGAATATGCAAAGGAACAGGCGCAGTCAACTAATAAAGTAATATATATTATCGGACGTACAGCCGGTGAAGATAAAGATAATGCTAACTGGGTAGGAAGTTATCTTCTTACAGACGAAGAAAAAGAAAACCTTAAGAATATTACAGAAGCATTTGAGAATGTTTGTATAGTACTTAATGTTTCAAATATTATTGACCTTAAGTGGATTAACGATGAACAGTTTAAGGGGCATATTAAGTCTGTAGTTATTGTATGGCAGGGCGGTATGGAAGGTGGAAACGCAGTAGCTGAAGCACTTTCAGGCAAGGCTACACCAAGCGGAAAATTACCTGATACAATTGCTTATAATATTGAGGATTATCCGGCAAACGACAATTTTGGCAACGAACTTACAAACCTTTACAAAGAAGATATTTATGTAGGATATCGTTATTTTGAAACATTTGCACCTGAAAAGGTTCAGTTTGAATTTGGTTTTGGACTGTCATACACAACATTTGATATTGAAACAGTATCAGCCGATGCAGATGATGAAAAAATCACATTAGAAGTAAAAGTAACTAATACAGGTGACAAGTTCTCAGGAAAAGAAGTAGTACAGGTATACTACGAAGCACCACAGGGAGCTTTGGGACAGCCTGCAAGACAGCTTTGTGCATACGAGAAAACAGAAAATCTTGCACCGGGTCAGAGCCAGACATTAAAGATTGCTTTCGATATTAACGGAATTGCATCATATGATGACTCAGGCGTTACAGGCAACAAGTCATGCTACGTATTAGAAGCAGGAGATTACAACTTCTACGTAGGTAACAGCGTAAAAAATAATAAACTAGCTTATACATATAAAGTTGAAGAACTTAAAGTAACAGAACAGCTTTCAGAAGCTGTTTGCCCTAACGACGAAAATCTTACATTAATTAAGCCGGGCAAGAGAAGAGAAGACGGAACATACGAAATTACATATGTACCATCACAAAAGCCTACAGTTGATATGGCTAAGAGAATTGAAGACAATCTTCCAAAAGACATGAAAATTACAGGCGATGTAGGAATTACATTACAGGATGTAAAAGCAGGTAAAAACACTATTGAAGAGTTCGTTGCACAGCTTACAGTTGCAGAATTAGCACAGATTGTAAGAGGTGAAGGAATGAGTAACCCTAGAGTTACAAAAGGAACAGCTTCAGCTTTTGGTGGCTTAAGTGATACATTGTTTGCTTACGGAATCCCTGCAGCATGTTGTGCTGACGGTCCTAGTGGACTTAGAATGGAAGGAAAAGCTACACAGCTTCCTATTGGAACAGCACTTTCAGCATCATGGAATCCTAAACTTGTAAGAGAACTTTACACAATGGAAGGTCAGGAATTATATAGAAATGATGTTGATACTTTACTTGGACCTGGCGTAAATATTCACAGACATCCTTTAAACGGACGTAACTTTGAATATTATTCAGAAGATCCATACCTTTCAGGAACAATGTCAGTTGCATCAACAGGCGGTATTAAAGACGGTGGTGCTTGGGGAACAATTAAGCATTTTGCATTAAATGGTCAGGAATCACATAGATTTAAGATTGACGCAGTTTGCTCAGAAAGAGCAATCAGACAGATTTATCTCAAATCATTTGAAATGGCAGTAAAAGCCGGAACAGTTAAGGCATTAATGACAGCCTATAATCCTATTAACGGACATTGGGCAGCTTCAAACTACGACCTTTGTACAACAATCCTTAGAAATGAATGGGGATACGATGGTATCGTAATGACTGACTGGTGGGCTAAGATGAACGACGTTGTAGAAGGTGGCGAAGAATCAAATCAGGATACAAGAGATATGGTTCGCTCACAGAATGACTTATATATGGTTGTAAACAACAACGGAGCAGAAGTTAATTCAAACAATGATAATACTGAAGAATCAGTTAAGGAGGGAAAGCTTACTGTTGGAGAGCTTCAGAGAGCAGCAATTAATATTTGTAACTTTATTCTTTCAGCACCTGTTATTGAAAGAGAATTAATTGATACTGATATTGCAAAACATTTTGATTCAATTCCAAACGACCAGGCTAAGTATCAGGTATTCAATGTTGGAAAAGATGATAAGGTAATGTTTAACAGTGGAACAGAAGCTACATTGGAAGTTGAAGAAGAAGGAGATTATACAATTATTGTAAGTATCGCATTTGACAAGTCCAACTTATCCCAGTCAACAGTAAATGTTAATGCCAATGGTACAACAATGGTTGTAATTCAGACTAATGGTACAGATGGCAACTGGATTACACAGAAACTTTGCAAGGTTAAACTTGACAAAGGCGTGTATAACTTAAAGCTTGAAGAAGTATTAGCAGGAATCAAGGTTAAATATATTCAGTTTAAGAAGATTCCTAAGAAAAATAAATAAATGTAAAAAGCAAACAGCAAACAGTCTATTATGATTGGTTAGTCAAAGCATAGCATATAACAATTGAAAAAGGTCTGCTGGAGATATTGTTCCAGTGGGCTTTTTCTTTACTCCTTTAGAGGGGGACCTTAATGTTTGGCATATAACAGGGAAAAATGATGAAATTGAGCAAAATCACAAGAAGAATAAAAACGGTTTTATAGTAAAAACATTATAACGCCAAATAATTGTATAAAATGCATAAAAAGAAGTAGATAAAATGTGCAAAAAGCATAGGATAAATGCATAAAGAACAGGTAAGGTTATGAAAAATAAATAAAAAGTGTACAACATAACCTATGGGTAGTTGAAAAAAACATTTTAATTTGGTAAAATTATCTGATAAAGGATAAATAATTGAAGGGATTCGACAAGATCTTGGATGAAAGGAGAAAAAACATGAATATTTCAAAAAGGAAACAAGGAATACTCGCAATAATATGTACTATTGCGATGATTGTAACATCAATTACGGTGTACAATCCAAGGGAGGTAAAAGCGGCCGCATCTGGCTCAGGAAATGGAATGAAGTATACTGTTTCAGGAGAGTCACAAGAAGGAGGATTAATCGGATTTACATGTAATGATGTAAAAATACTTAGTGCTGTAGATGGTTATATGCATTTTGCATGGAGTGGCGATAAGGCGTATCAAGTTGATACAAAAACAATAAAAGCACAAATTGATGGCGTAGATGTTGCAACTTACAATTCTAATCCATCTGATACATTTATTGCATATAACCAGTTTAAAGACTTAGAAGCAGGAGAACATCAAATAAAAATATCTGGAACAACTAGTGCAGGTGAGGCAAAGGAAATATATGCAACAGCAACGTTAAAGATAGAGAAAGTTGAGGGAACAACAGCAGTAGAGAAACCTAGCGCACCAGTAGGTCTTGAGGTACACATTGATGGTACAAAGACAAATTATACAATAGCATTTGGTACTGTGGCAACAGCAACAAGCTACAAATTTTATTTAGATGGAACATATAAAAAAGATATTACTAATGGTGGAACAGTTAATATTGAAGAGTTAGGGCTTGAAGCAGGAAAGACATATAAATTTGGTGTAAGTGCGGTTAATGCAGCAGGAGAATCAGATATTACAACTATTAACGTTACAGCTCCGGGAAAAGAGGAAGAAACAACAACAGGTTCATCTACAAAGCCTTTAGACCCATCAGATATTAAAGATTCAGAATGGACAGTGGCGTTGGGCTCAAAAACAGTATCATATTATATAGCTGATGGAAAGGCCGACAAAGTGCAAGTAAAGCCGCAATTGGAAGGTGATAATTATTATATCGCATTTTCATTAGCAGCTAAGTTTAAATCTGTAACATTTGACGGAGTGTCTAAAGATGTTGAAGAGGGAGCTTTTTGCAAAGTAAAGGCAAGCGATTTGACAAGTGGTTATCATACATTAGTGGTAACAGATTTCCATGGTAAAGAATCGGTTACAATTTATTTTAAAGTAGCAGAAGAGGAAGGAACAACAAAATACACAGTTTCAATTGATGGAGAGTCTAAGACTTTCGGAGAAGGTGCAACAATTGTTGTGCCAGCTGATGGTCAGGGGTACTACGATGTTACTAAGAAATTAGCTTATGCTCCAGGAGAAGTACTCCCAGTAAATAAAAATATGACTTTAAAGAGCATTGCATTAAATGTAACAATGACACCGGGAGCAAGTATTAGATTAGCAGCTCCAACAGGTTTAAGATTCCAGACAACTGTTAAATCAGGAAATGGAATTGCTGCAGATGAAATCTTAAATTCATCAACAGTAACAACAGGTACACTTATTACAACATTAGATTTGTACAAAGATAATGGAAAAACACTTACAAGGGATAGTAAGTATAATTTCCTCGACATTGCAAATGACGGATGGTTTAATGATGGAACAAAGACAGAGACAGGAAAGTTCTGTGGTTCAATTATCAAAATCCAGAGTGGAAACTATGATAGAGAATTTATTGCTGTAGGATATGCAACTATTAATTATTCAAATGGTAAGTCAAAGACTGTTTATGCAAATGTTACTGAAAACAATGCTAAGTCAATTCAAGGCGTTGCTAAAAAGATACAGGGGAGTGCAGCATATAATAAGTATACTCCTACACAGAAGGCCATCATTGACAAGTACATTGCTAATAGAAAGGAGATATTAGAATAATGGAAAGAAGATATATAAGCCCAGAGATGGATATAATAGAATTTGACACAAATGATGTAATAACTACAAGTGGTGAGCTCGGTGGTGAAAAGCCTGGATTAACAGATGTAATTGATGTAAACGGAATAACAGATTGGTCAGATTTTATTAATTAAAAAATAAACAACTTAATAATAAAACAAGCTGTGCTTTTAAAGCACAGCTTATTTTTTGTCCTCATTACTATCATCTTCCCCTAAAGGTCTATAACAATGTTCAATAAATGCAGAAGCTTAAAAATCAGACAAACCAGCCGGATTGTCGACTTATTGTATGGGTGTATTACTTGATTTGAAGGGCAAAAAAATGTATACTAGTACTTATCAGTATGAAATGGATTATAACCCCGAAGGGTACGCATTTAACCTGATAAGTTACGAAAACATAGGAGGCAAAAATGATAACATTAAGTAAAGGCGGAGCATACCTTATTGGTGGCACAGAAGTTGTAGAAACAGGTGCAGGCTCAGAAGAATTACTAAAGAACAAGTTAGGGGATAAATACCTTACAAAAGAAGATGCTGCAAAGAATACTATGGCATATGGTATTTTGAACGAACACAACACATCAGGCAACATGGACAAGCTTCAGATTAAGTTTGATAAGCTTACATCCCATGATATTACATTTGTTGGAATCATTCAGACAGCAAGAGCTTCAGGATTAGAGAAATTCCCAATTCCTTATGTGCTTACAAACTGTCATAACAGTTTATGTGCTGTTGGTGGAACAATCAATGAAGATGACCATATGTTTGGACTTACTTGTGCTAAGAAATATGGTGGAATTTATGTACCACCTCACCAGGCAGTTATTCATCAGTTTGCCAGAGAAATGTTAGCAGGTGGCGGCAAGATGATTCTTGGTTCTGATTCACATACACGTTATGGTGCTCTTGGTACTATGGCTATGGGTGAAGGCGGACCTGAATTGGTTAAGCAGTTACTTTCACAGACATATGACATTAATATGCCTGAAGTAATCGGTATCTACATGACAGGAGAACCTGCTAAGGGTGTAGGACCTCAGGACGTTGCACTTGCAATTATCGGAGAAGTATTTGACAAGGGTTATGTTAAGAATAAAGTTATGGAATTTGTAGGACCTGGTGTTTCTAACTTAAGCGCAGATTTCAGAATCGGTGTTGACGTTATGACAACAGAAACAACTTGTCTTTCATCTATTTGGCGTACAGACGAGAAGATTAAGGAATTCTATGACATCCATGGAAGAGTAGATGAGTATAAAGAATTAAATCCTGGCGAAGTTACATACTATGATGGAATTGTTTATGTTGATTTATCTAAGATTAAACCTATGATTGCAATGCCATTCCATCCAAGTAACACATATACTATTGAAGAATTAAATGCTAACTTGGAAGATATTCTCCACGATGTTGAAAAGAAAGCTTTAGTTTCATTAGATGGACAGGTTGATTATAAACTTACAAACAAGATTCGTGATGGAAAACTTTATGTTGACCAGGGAATCATTGCAGGTTGTGCAGGTGGTGGATTTGAAAACATTTGTGCAGCAGCAGATATATTAAAGGGACATAGCATTGGAGCTGACGAATTTACACTTAGTGTATATCCTGCTTCTATGCCAGTATATATGGAATTAATCAAAAACGGATGCGCAGCAGATATTATGGCTGCCGGCGGTGTTATGAAGACAGCATTCTGTGGACCTTGTTTCGGTGCAGGTGATACACCGGCTAACAATGCCTTCAGTATCAGACATTCAACACGTAACTTCCCTAACAGAGAAGGAAGTAAGTTACAGAATGGACAGATTTCTTCAGTTGCACTTATGGATGCCAGATCTATTGCAGCAACAGCAGCTAACAAGGGTTATCTTACAGCAGCTACAGATGTTGATGTTGAGTTTAAGGGACGTAAGTATCATTTTGACAAGAGTATTTATGAAAACAGAGTATTTGACTCACACGGAATAGCAGATCCTGATACAGAAATCCAGTTTGGACCAAACATCAAAGACTGGCCGGAAATGGTTGCACTTACAGACAATCTTCTTCTTAAAGTTGTTTCAGAGATTCATGATCCGGTTACAACAACAGATGAATTAATACCATCAGGTGAAACATCATCTTATCGTTCTAACCCACTTGGACTTGCAGAATTTGCACTTTCAAGAAAGGACCCTGAATATGTAGGAAAAGCTAAAGAAGTACAGAAAGCAGAAAAAGCAAGAGAGGCAGGACAGAATCCTGTAGATGCACTTCCGGAAGTTGGAGGAGTATTTGAAGCGTTAAAGAGCAATCTTCCTCAGTACAAGATTGACAATGATACAGTAGGTATCGGAAGCACTATTTTTGCAGTAAAACCGGGTGACGGTTCAGCAAGAGAACAGGCTGCTTCATGTCAGAAGGTATTAGGCGGATGGGCTAATATTGCCTGTGAATATGCAACAAAGAGATATCGTTCAAACCTTATTAACTGGGGTATGCTTCCATTCATTTATGAATCAGAAGAATTGCCATTTAAGAACGGTGACTATATTTTTGTACCGGAAATAGTTGAAGCTGTTAAGAACAAAGCTACAGACGTACAGGCTTACGTTGTAGATGATGACAAGAATGTTAAACCATTTACATTAAAGCTTGGCGAAATGACTGACGACGAACGTGACATTATATTAAAAGGCTGCCTGATTAATTACAACAGAAAATAAATAATTAAAACAGGGAGGAGACCATATGGGAAACAAGAATGTCATAACAAAAGATGACTGTTATTTGTTTGGAAAAGGTACTCATTATGAAATATATGAGAAACTGGGTGCGCATGTTACAACAATTGATGGTGTAAAAGGAACATATTTCGCAGTTTGGGCACCCCATGCAGTTAACGTTGCCGTTATAGGTGATTTTAATGACTGGTTGGGATTTAACCATAACATGAAGATGGAAAATGATTCAGGCATCTGGGAACTTTTCATACCGGAGGTTGAAGAAGGCGCAATGTACAAGTATGTTATTTCTACACAAAGTGGGGATACATTGTACAAAGCTGATCCTTATGGTTTTTGGGCTGAGAAAAGACCCGGAAATGCTTCAAGGGTAGCAAATATTGATAATTACAAATGGAAAGATGCTAAATGGATATCAGAGAAGGCAAAGGAGAATCACTATGAACTTCCAATGTCAATCTATGAGGTTCATCCGGGTTCATGGAAAAAGGATTTTAAAGGTCCTGATGATGAAGACGGATTCTATGATTACAAGCGTATGGCTAAAGAACTTGTAGCATATGTTAAGGATATGGGATATACTCATGTAGAACTTATGGGTATATTGGAACATCCTTTTGATGGTTCATGGGGATATCAGGTTGTAGGATATTATGCACCTACATCAAGATATGGAACACCTCAGGATTTTATGTATTTGGTAGATGCTTTCCACAAAGCAGGAATCGGGGTTATTTTGGACTGGGTACCTGCCCACTTCCCAAAAGATGCTCACGGACTTGCAATGTTTGACGGAACACCACTTTATGAATATGCAGATCCAAGATTGGGAGAACATCCTGACTGGGGTACTAAGGTTTTCGATTATTCTAAGACAGAAGTTGTTAATTTCCTTATTGCAAATGCATTATTCTGGGTTGAAAAATATCATATTGACGGACTTAGAGTTGATGCCGTAGCATCAATGCTTTACCGCGATTATGGTAGAGAAGACGGTCAGTGGATTCCAAACATTTATGGTGGAAAAGAAAATCTTGAAGCTGTAGAATTTTTCAAACATTTAAGCAGTGTTATGAACTACAGAAATCCAAGAGCTTATATTATTGCTGAAGAATCAACAGCATGGCCAAAGGTAACAATG